>Ga0075441_10000003_pt1 | contig 93809 bp, 90 predicted proteins | sample CoawatmetaG00DNA_FD_71582 | JGI IMG/M metagenome (GOLD analysis project Ga0075441, IMG submission 71582) | Marine microbial communities from the West Antarctic Peninsula - Coastal water metaG002-DNA | ecosystem: Environmental > Aquatic > Marine > Coastal | place: Atlantic Ocean: West Antarctic...
AGACGCTAGGCTAAGCAATTCCGACGCATGGGAAATCGTCTGCTCAGTGACCTTGGCGCCACCTAACATTCTCGCTAGTTCCTCAATACGCTGCTGCTGATTCAGGGGAGTCATTAGCGACTCGGCGCTGACATTGTCTACAATCTTGCTGGCGCGATAATGGTGATGGGCATGAGCTGCCACCTGAGGCTGGTGGGTGACACTGATCACCTGACCTCGCTCACCGAGTTTTTTTAGCAACTGACCGACGATATCTGCCGTACTGCCACCAATTCCCACATCCACTTCATCAAATACTAGAGTAGGAATATCAGAATGGGCTGCAGCCACAACCTGAATCGCCAGACTGACTCGTGACAGCTCACCACCGGAGGCAATTTTTGCCAAGGCCTTGTGAGGCTGCCCTGGATTGGTGGCGAGTAAAAATTCAATTTCTTCGAGACCACCGGTGCGGTATTCGCCATCGCTCATTGGCGATAGCTGTACTAGCAGTTCTGCGCCTTCCATAGAGAGGTTCTGCAGTTGTTGGTTAATCTCTGCGGACATGGCTTTGGCGCCTTTCTTGCGCTTAGCGCTGAGCTTTGTTGCTTTTGCCTCATACACAGCCGCTAACTCGGCAAGCTGTTGCTGCAATGCCTCAATGCTCTCTCCACCGTCCTTTAGGCCCTGTAGCTCTGAGTCTAGTGTCACTAGTGTGTCGCTGAGCTGATCGGCATTAACGCGGTGTTTGCGTGCCAATTGGAAGATCAGGCCAAGCTGCTCTTCAATTACGGCTAAGCGCTGGGGATCGGCTTCAAAACGGTCAATATGGTTTTCAATCTCACGGGTGGCTTCTTCAATCTGAATCAGGCCTCCCTGAAATAATTCTTCGGCACTGCTGAGCGCCTGGGGCTTGTGCTTAAGCCCAGCCAGAATAGTAAGTGCCTGATTGAGACCGTCGCGAAGATTAAACCCTTCTGTCTGATCGCAAATGCCCAGTAGGCTGTGGCTGTCCTGCAGAATCTGCTCTGCATTGGCCAAGGTCTGTTGCTCGCTTTCGAGCTTTGCCAGAGACTCGGGTTCAATATCGACCTGTTTTAGCTCATTAACCTGAAAACTCAATAAATCTTTGCGGGCTATTAATTCGTCCGAGCGTTCCAGTAGCGACGTCAGCTTTTTATCCGCTGCGTGCCAGGCTCTGAAATGATTTCCAACCTCTGCGGCTAAATCGATGACATTACAGTATTCGTCTAGCAGGCGGCGATGGGTTTCGCGACGTAGCAGAGATTGATGTTCGTGCTGGCTATGGATATCCGTGAGCATCTCGCCCAGCGCCTGCAGTTGCTGCATGGTGCTGGGTTGGCCGTTGATATAGCCGCGAGAGCGCCCCTCTGTGGTGTACAGGCGACGCAAAATACATTGCTGCTCTTCGGCCTCAAAGTCATGCTGATCGAGCCAGACTTTAGCCTGATCAATCTTGGCTATATCAAAAGTAGCCGTAATCTCGGCGCGGTCTTTGCCGTGGCGGATGGTGCCGGTATCTGCGCGATCCCCCAGCGCCATGCCCAGTGCATCCAACACCAGCGACTTGCCAGCACCGGTCTCGCCGGTAATCGCAGTAGTGCCACTGGCGAATTCGATCTCGAGAGATTCGACCAATGTGTAGTTATTGATATGGATGGATAGCAGCACTTTTCTCGGGCCTATTTTCTACTAGCTGTTTTTCACAGTTAATTTTTCGTAAATAAAAGCATTGATTGGTTTATACAGAACAGATTGCTGTTACGCAATCGCTTGAAACTGAATAGTTTGTCCCCATATTGAGAAAGAGCCAAAATAACTGGCCAATATAACCAACGATGTGAGGAATTGGTGTGTCGAAAGAAACAGAAGTGGATCAACCAAATAATAACGATGCTGTCGACTCAGGCGCTAATCAAGCCGAGCAGACTGGATCCGTAAGCAATGAAGAAATTGAGCAGGAGCTGCTGCAAGAAGAGCAGGTCTCTGAGACTGAACAGCTGCAACAGCAGGTTGCTGAGGCCAATGATCAAGTATTGAGAGTTCAGGCTGAGATGCAAAATGTCCGTCGCCGTGTTGAGCGTGATGTTGAAAACGCTCACAAGTATGCGCTGGATAAATTTTCTGCTGATCTGTTGCCCGTAGTGGACAACCTCGAGCGCGCTCTGGGCTCGATCTCAACGGATGACGAAAGCCAGAAAGCCGTAGCCGAAGGTATCGAATTGACCCTGAAAAGTTTCGTCGATGTTCTGGTGCGTTTCAAAATTGAGCCAATCGATCCGGCGGGCCAGCCCTTTGATGCCAACCTGCATCAGGCTGTATCTATGGTGCCCAACCCTGATCTCGAACCGAATACGGTGATGGATGTTTTCCAGAAGGGTTACACCCTAAACGGGCGGCTGATACGACCGGCCATGGTGATCGTGTCTAAAGCATCCTAATGATAGTTGGCAGCGAACAAAAAATTGTTCAGCCCTTGAATTTGTGCAACTAGCACCCACCTAAGTAAACAAGAACACAAACAATTAATGACAAACCCTGGCAACAGGCTTTACAGAAAAGTAATGGAGATATAACTGATGGGCAAAATTATCGGAATCGACCTCGGAACGACCAACTCTTGTGTTGCAGTCCTTGAAGGCGATAAACCCAAAGTAATAGAAAATTCAGAAGGCGCTCGCACCACACCATCGGTTGTAGCTTACACCGATGAGGGCGAAATCTTAGTTGGACAGTCGGCCAAGCGCCAGGCAGTTACCAACCCACACAACACTGTCTATGCGGTAAAGCGTCTGATCGGTCGCCGTTTTGAAGACGATGTTGTGCAGAAAGACATCAAAATGGTGCCTTACAAGATTGTCAAAGCAGACAATGGCGATGCTTGGGTCGAAGTCAAAGGCGACAGCAAAGCAGCACCGCAGATCTCTGCTGAGATTCTCAAGAAAATGAAGAAGACCGCTGAAGACTATCTCGGCGAAAAAGTAACAGAAGCGGTCATTACTGTTCCTGCTTACTTTAACGATTCACAGCGTCAGGCGACTAAAGATGCCGGCCGTATTGCGGGTCTCGACGTCAAGCGTATTATCAACGAGCCAACAGCTGCAGCACTGGCCTACGGCATAGATAAAACGGCTGGCGATCGCGTAGTCGCAGTTTACGATCTCGGTGGTGGTACTTTTGATATCTCGATCATTGAAATCGCCGATGTTGACGGTGAAAAGCAATTTGAAGTTCTGGCAACCAACGGCGATACGTTCCTCGGTGGTGAAGACTTTGATATGCGCCTGATCGAATATTTATCTGCTGAGTTTAAGCGTGAGAGCACCATTGATATTCACGGTGATCCATTGGCCATGCAGCGTCTTAAAGAAGCTGCTGAGAAAGCCAAAATCGAACTCTCTTCAAGCCAGCAAACTGAAGTGAACCTGCCTTACATCACTGCTGATGCAACAGGTCCAAAGCACTTGGTTGTGAAGCTAACACGCACCAAGCTGGAATCACTGGTTGAAGATCTGGTTGAGCGTTCACTGACGCCACTGAAAATCGCTCTGAAAGATGCTGGAAAATCTGTTGGCGAAATCGACGAGATTATTCTTGTTGGTGGTCAGACACGTATGCCTAAGGTTCAGGAGAAAGTGACTGAGTTCTTCGGCAAAGAGCCACGCAAAGACGTCAACCCTGACGAAGCTGTTGCCGTGGGTGCTGCGCTTCAGGGTGCGGTACTGGCCGGTGATGTGACCGACGTGCTGTTGCTCGACGTAACCCCGCTGAGCTTGGGTATTGAAACCATGGGTGGCGTTGCCACACCAGTGATCGAGAAGAACACGACGATTCCTACTAAGAAATCACAGATCTTCTCAACCGCTGATGACAACCAAACTGCTGTAACCATTCACGTGGTTCAGGGCGAGCGCAAACAGGCGACAGGCAACAAATCACTGGGTCGTTTTGATCTGGCTGATATCCCGCCTTCCCCACGTGGCATGCCACAGATTGAAGTGACCTTCGACATCGATGCCAACGGTATCCTGCACGTAGGCGCGAAAGACAAGGCTACTGGCAAAGAGCAGTCGATCATCATTAAAGCCTCTTCAGGTCTCTCTGATGAAGAAATCGATGCAATGGTTAAAGATGCTGAAGCCAATGCCGCTGAAGATCAGAAGTTCGCTGACTTGGTTCAAGCTCGCAACACAGCTGACGGCCTAGCTCACGCGGCCAAGAAAACGCTTGAAGACGCTGGCGACAAAGCGTCTGAAGAAGAGAAGACAGCAATCGAAGCCGCTATCAAAGGTGTTGAGGAAGCCGTTCAGGGCGAAGATAACGATGCCATTGATGCTGCGACTAAAATACTCTCTGAAGCCTCTGCAGCTCTAGCGCAAAAGCTCTACGCCGAACAGGCTGAAGCTGGTCAAGCGGAAGGCGGCGAACAGGCTGCTGGCGACGACGCAATGGATGCTGAGTTCGAAGAAGTTAAAGATGAGAAAGCAGAAGAAACAGTCGAAGAGAACGAAGACAAGAAGTAAGTCTTCGATCGTTTTTTCTACTTTAATTAGGCGCGGGCAAAGTCCCGCGCCTAATCATATTGGCTACAGATTGGAATAAAGAATTAAGTTATGGCAAAACGCGATTACTACGATGTATTGGGTGTGGACAAAGGTGCCTCTGCCGCTGAAATCAAGAAGGCATTTCGCCGTGTAGCGATGAAGTTTCACCCGGACCGCAACCCTGAAGGCGCGGATGCCGAGGATAAGTTTAAAGAAGCCCAAGAAGCCTATGAGATTCTTGGTGACGAGGACAAGAAAGCGGCCTATGACCGCTTTGGTCACGCTGGTGTCGATGGCAACAGTGGCGGCGGTCAGCGCGGTGGCGGCGGTGGTGGATTCGGCGATGTCTTCGGTGACGTTTTTGGTGACATCTTTGGTGGCGGCGGAGGAGGTCGTGGGGGCCCAGCCCGCGGTTCTGATCTGCGCTATGATCTGCAGCTAGATCTCGAAGATGCAGTGCGCGGTAAAACCGTACAGATCGACGTACCCACTCTGAGTCCCTGCGATCCCTGTGATGGTTCCGGCGCTCGCAGAGGTTCTTCCCCGGTGACCTGCACTACCTGTGGTGGTGCCGGTCAGGTACGTATGTCTCAGGGCTTCTTCTCAGTACAGCAAGCCTGCCCTAAGTGTCGCGGTCGCGGTCAGATGATTTCCGATCCCTGTGGCAGCTGTCATGGCCAAGGTGTTATTGAAGAACAAAAAACTCTGTCAGTGAAAATTCCTGCCGGCGTGGATACTGGTGATCGAATCCGTCTTGGTGGTAAGGGCGAAGCCGGTCCTCAGGGTGGTCCTCCAGGGGATCTCTATGTACAGATGGTAGTACGTGATCATCCGATATTTGTTCGAGATGACGCTAACCTACACTGTGAAGTGCCAATTAGTTTTGCTCAGGCTGCCCTTGGTGGTGAGCTTGAAGTGCCGACTCTGTCGGGTAAGGTTAAGTTAAAAATTCCTGCGGAAACTCAGAGCAGCAAACTGTTCCGTCTGCGTGGCAAGGGCGTTGCCCCAGTTCGTGGTGGTGGAGTCGGTGATCTGCTGTGCAGAGTCGTATTGGAAACGCCGATCAATCTAAATGCTGAGCAGCGCGAGCTGTTGAAGAAGTTTGAAGAGAGCTTAGACGGCAAGAGCAAGCACTCGCCGCGGAGCAGTAACTGGTTTGATGGCGTAAAGAAATTCTTCGATAATTTGACCAGCTAAAATCGATCCGCGTAATATGCAGGGCTCTTTATCTAAAGAGCTTGTTAGAGACGCAAATAAAACCAGTGATAGGATAAGACCATGAACAGAATAGCGATTACCGGAGCCGGCGGCCGCATGGGCAAGGCCTTGATTGACGCTATTTTGTTGAATGACAGCGCTCAACTTACAGTAGCCCTTGAGCGTCCAGAAAGCTCTCTTATCGGCGTTGATTCCGGAGAGTTGGCTGGTGTAGGTAAAAATGGCGTCTTAGTGGCGGGCTCGATTAGCGATGTTGCCGATCAGTTCGACGTACTTATCGATTTCAGTGTACCCAGTGCCACGGCAGCCAATGCCGCGTTCTGTGCCGCGCACGATAAAAAAATGGTTATTGGCACCACCGGTTTGGATGCTGAGCAGTTGGCTCAGGTTTCAACCACTGCTGCCAGTAGTTCTATCTGCATGGCCTCGAATTTTTCCACTGGCGTTAATCTGTGCTTCAAATTGGCCGAATTAGCCGCAAAAGTCCTCGCGGATGAAACCGATATTGAAATTCTTGAAGCCCATCACCGCCACAAGGTCGACGCCCCCTCAGGCACGGCTTTATCTCTGGGTGAAGCAGTAGCCACTGCGGCGGGCCGCGACCTCAAGAAGGTTGCTGTCTACGGTCGTGAAGGCCACACCGGTGCCCGTGATCACGAGACTATCGGCTTTGCCACAGTGCGCGGCGGCGATATTGTCGGCGACCACACCGTTTTATTTGCTGGCGAAGGTGAACGCGTAGAGATTACCCACAAAGCCTCTAGCCGTTTGGCCTTTGCCCGCGGCGCAGTGAGAGCGGCCCTGTGGCTCTCGAAAAAGGACTCCGGTCTGTTTGATATGCAGGATGTATTGGGGCTTAAATAGTCGCCTCGTACAGGTGTAAAATAGTTACATGAGTGATGGACAAAATGCGCTCTTTTCCATAGAATGCCTGCCTAACACCACTGCTAACATGTGGTCTCGTTCCGAGAGGTTAGAGCACAGCAGAATATTATATTTAGCGAGGTGAGACTAAGAGTTTCATCTCGCTTTTTTGCACATATTCACAAGCTACTGATGCCGTAATCGGAGTTGCCTGACTTCAGGTCTACGTTACACGTAAAATAATTAGGAGGTTGTGTGAATTCCCAGACTCACCGGGAAGCCGTACTTGCGCTAGCAGACGGAACAATTTTCAGAGGAACTGCCATCGGTTCGGATGGAATCTCTGTTGGTGAAGTAGTCTTCAATACTGCCCTCACCGGGTATCAGGAAATCCTTACTGATCCCTCATACGCTCAACAAATCGTAACCCTAACCTATCCCCATATCGGCAACGTCGGCGTCAATGACGAAGATGCTGAGTCGGATAGAATCTGGGCGGCTGGTTTGGTGATCCGTGATCTACCTTTAATGGTCTCCAACTTTCGTAGTCAACAAGGTCTAGATGACTATCTCAAGGATAACAATATCCTAGGAATAGCCGATATAGATACCCGCAAGCTGACTCGTATACTCCGAGAAAGTGGCGCACAGAACGGCTGCATTATGGCCGGCACTGTAGACGACGAAACTGCTCTAGCAGCGGCTCGTGGTTTTGCGGGTCTCAAAGGCATGGATCTGGCCAAAGAGGTCACCACCGAAACTACCTACCAATGGTCTGAACACAGTTGGGAATTGGGTGTAGGTCACAAGCCTCAGGATCCAGCTAGCACAAAATACAAAGTGGTTGCCTACGACTACGGCGTGAAACGCAATATTCTTCGCATGCTGGTTGATCTCGACTGCGAGTTGATTGTTGTGCCAGCTAAAACGCCTGCCAGCGAAGTATTGGCCATGCAGCCAGATGGCATTTTCCTGTCTAACGGTCCCGGCGATCCAGAGCCCTGTGACTACGCTATTGAAGCGATCCGCGAAATTCTCGAAACCGATATTCCGGTTTTCGGAATCTGCCTGGGCCACCAATTGCTGGCACTGGCCTCAGGTGCTAAAACCGTGAAGATGAAGTTTGGTCACCACGGCGCTAACCACCCAGTTGAAGATCTCGCCGGCAACGTCGTCATGATCACCAGCCAGAACCACGGTTTTGCAGTGGATGAAGATAATCTTCCGGCCAACCTTGTGGCCACGCACCGGTCATTGTTTGACGGCAGCTTGCAGGGTATCCAGCGCACCGACAAGCCGGCATTCAGTTTTCAGGGTCACCCTGAAGCCAGCCCCGGCCCACACGACGCAGCATCCTTATTTGAACACTTTATCAAGTTAATGGAAGATCGACGCTAGTCGCTTTCGGAGAAGACATGCCAAAAAGAACTGACATAAAAAGCATTCTCATCTTGGGTGCAGGACCCATTATTATTGGTCAGGCCTGTGAGTTTGACTACTCCGGTGCTCAGGCCTGTAAAGCCCTGCGCGAAGAGGGTTTCCGGGTAATCCTGGTGAACTCCAACCCTGCAACGATCATGACCGATCCATCGATGGCCGATGCCACCTATATCGAACCGGTGGAGTGGCGCACGGTTGAGCATATTATTGCTCAGGAAAAGCCCGACGCACTGCTGCCCACCATGGGTGGTCAGACCGCTCTGAACTGCGCATTGGATTTGGCCAAGCACGGCGTGCTGGAAAAGTATGGCGTAGAAATGATTGGCGCCAATGCCGATGCCATCGACAAAGCCGAAGATCGTGAGCGCTTTGATAAGGCCATGAAAGCCATTGGTCTGGATACACCGAATTCCGGTATTGCCCACAGCATGGAAGAAGCGGTTCAGGTTTCAGATCGCTTTGGTTTTCCCTGTGTGATTCGTCCGTCTTTCACCATGGGTGGCTCCGGCGGCGGTATTGCTTACAACCGCGAAGAATTTGAAGAGATCTGCCGTCGCGGCTTAGATCTCTCACCCACCAATGAACTGCTTATAGATGAGTCGTTGATTGGTTGGAAAGAGTTTGAAATGGAAGTGGTCCGAGATCGCAAAGATAACTGCATCATTATCTGCGCCATTGAAAACCTCGATCCTATGGGAATCCACACTGGCGACTCGATTACAGTTGCGCCAGCTCAGACCCTGACCGACAAAGAATATCAAATCATGCGCAACGCCTCGATCAAGGTACTGCGTGAGATCGGCGTTGAAACCGGTGGTTCCAACGTACAGTTTGCGGTTAATCCAGAAGATGGCCGATTGATTGTTATTGAGATGAACCCAAGGGTTTCTCGTTCTTCAGCACTGGCCTCAAAAGCCACTGGCTTCCCCATCGCGCGAGTCGCAGCGAAACTGGCTGTAGGTTACACCCTTGACGAGTTGCAAAACGAAATCACTGGCGGCGCAACCCCGGCTTCCTTTGAGCCAAGCATTGATTACGTTGTCACTAAAATTCCACGCTTTGCTTTCGAAAAGTTTGAGAAAGCCGATCAGTCTCTGACCACCCAGATGAAATCTGTGGGCGAGGTAATGGCCATTGGCCGCACCTTCCAAGAGTCCCTGCAAAAAGCCCTCCGTGGCCTTGAAGTTGATGCCTCTGGTTTTGATCCGAAGATCACCGCTGAGACTGAAAATCCGGAAGCCGTTCTGAATAGCGAACTAGCCGTAGCCGGTCCCGACCGTATTTGGTACCTAGGCGATGCCTTTAGACATGGCATGAGCATGGAAGACGTATTCTCCCGCACCAAGGTCGATCCCTGGTTTCTGGTGCAGATCGAAGATCTGATTAAAGACGAACTGGCGCTGGCGCAACACAGCCTCAGCGACCTCGATGAGAAAAGCCTCTATCGCTTAAAGCGCAAAGGCTTCTCCGACCGCCGCATTGGCGACGTTTTAGGCTGTGGCGAAACCGCCGTGCGCGAACTGCGTTATGAGTTGGGTCTGCACCCAGTGTATAAGCGCGTCGATACCTGCGCCGCAGAGTTTGCTACCGATACCGCCTACATGTACTCCACCTATGAAGAAGAGTGCGAAGCGCGCCCCAGCAACAAAGACAAGATAATGATCTTAGGTGGCGGCCCCAACAGAATTGGTCAGGGTATTGAATTTGATTACTGCTGTGTCCACGCAGCCCTGGCAATGCGTGAAGACGGTTACGAAACCATTATGGTCAACTGTAACCCAGAGACTGTATCCACGGATTACGACACCTCCGATCGACTGTTCTTTGAACCCGTCACCCTGGAAGATGTGTTAGAAATCGTGCGCATTGAAAAGCCCAAAGGTGTAATCGTTCAGTTCGGTGGCCAAACGCCACTTAAACTGGCCCGTGCACTTGAAGCTGCCGGTGTGCCCATTGTTGGCACCACGCCAGATGCCATTGATCGCGCCGAAGATCGCGAGCGTTTCCAGCAAATGATTCAAAAGCTTGGCCTACTGCAGCCGCAGAATGCCACTGCCCGCAGTGCTGACCAAGCCGTGGAACTGGCAAAAGAAATTGGCTACCCACTGGTTGTGCGTCCTTCTTACGTGCTCGGCGGACGCGCCATGGAAATTGTCTATAAAGAAGATGAACTGCGTCACTACATGAAGACCGCCGTACAGGTCTCTGAGGACTCGCCTGTGCTCCTCGACTTCTTCCTGCCCAATGCCATTGAGATGGACGTGGATGCAGTGAGTGACGGAGAACAGGTGGTTATCGGCGCTATCATGCAGCATATTGAGCAAGCCGGTATTCACTCCGGTGATTCGGCCTGTTCACTGCCGCCTTACAGCCTCGGCGAAGATATTCAGAATGAAATGCGTGAAGTGTGTAAAAAGATGGCATTGGAACTGGGTGTGCGCGGCTTAATGAATGTGCAGTTGGCACTTCAAGATGGCCTGATCTACGTGATTGAGGTTAATCCTCGCGCCTCGCGAACTGTACCTTTTGTCTCCAAATGTATCGGCACCTCACTGGCGAAAATTGCCGCCCGCTGCATGGTCGGTCAAACACTGGAATCTCAGGGTTTCACCAAAGAGATTATTCCCCCGTACTTCAGTGTTAAAGAAGCGGTATTCCCGTTCAATAAATTCCCTGGCGTTGACCCGATTCTCGGACCAGAGATGAAGTCTACCGGTGAAGTGATGGGCGTAGGCGCAACCTTTGCTGAAGCCTATGGCAAAGCCGAACTCGGCGCGAGCGACGAAATCCCCACCAGTGGCACAGCCTTTGTCAGTGTTCGCGAGCGCGACAAGCACCAGGTTGCAGCATTGGCTAAGCAACTCGTTGATCTCGGCTTTAAGTTAGTCGCCACCACCGGGACAGCCAAGATTATTGAGCAAGCTGGCCTGCCTGTGACGCTAGTCAATAAGGTTAAAGAGGGTCGCCCGCATATTGTCGACATGATTAAGAGCGACAAAATAAACCTGATTATCAATACCACTGAAGGCCGTCAGGCGATTTCCGACTCCTCGGCAATTCGCTACAGCGCCGAACAGCATCGCGTCTACTACACTACAACAATGGCCGGTGGCGACGCAGTTTGTCAGGCCTTGAACTTTGATGGTGAAACCACTGTGCGTCGTATCCAGACCCTGCACAAGGAGTTAGCGTAATGCAAAAGGCCCCAATGACAGTTGAAGGTGAAATCGCTCTTCGCGAAGAGCTACATCACCTGATTAAAGAAGTGCGACCAACTATTATCGAGTCCATTGCTACGGCTCGTGAGCACGGCGATCTAAAAGAAAATGCTGAGTATCATGCCGCCCGTGAACAGCAAAGTTTTACCGAAGGACGGATTCAGGATATCGAAGGCAAGCTGTCAAATATTCAGGTAATCGACATCCATAAGATTCCCCATGGGGATCGTGTGATCTTCGGTACCACTGTTACGATTATCAATCTCGATCTGGATAAGACCTTTACCTACAAGATTGTCGGCGATGATGAAGCAGATGTGAAAGCGCAAAAGATCTCTTATCAGTCGCCCATTGCGCGAGCCTTGATGGGCAAAGAGATCAGTGAAGTTGTGGTAGTTAAAGCGCCAAGCGGCGATGTCGAGTATGAAATCGACAATGTTGAGTTTATCTAGACTCTGAGCAGAGTCTAGATCGATTTAAGTTATACAGGGCAGCGCATCAGCCTGCCTTGCTAGCCTCAAGTAAAAACACCATCAGCGCTTTCTGCGCATGCAAACGATTCTCTGCTTCATCCCATACCACTGAAATAGTCTCATCTTCCATTAACTCGCCAGAGACTTCTTCATCTCTATGCGCAGGTAGGCAATGCATAAACAACGCGTTATCTGCGGCATGGGCCATCAGTGCATGATTTACTTGGAAGCCGGCAAAGTGCTGTAGGCGCTCTTCCTGCTCTGCTTCCTGCCCCATTGAGGCGAAGACATCAGTAGTCACTAAGTCTGCGCCAGTTGCTGCTAGGACTGGATCGTTTGAAACGCTAACACGATTACCCGCTTCTGCTACTAGGTCTGCATTGGGTTCGTAACCAATCGGTGTGGCGATCTGTAATTTGAAATCAAACTGTATGGCGGCATTGATCCATGAGCTGCACATGTTGTTGCCATCACCAATCCAGGCAACGGTTTTGCCTTGGATGGGGCCGCGGTGTTCGACAAATGTTTGCACGTCGGCCAAGAGCTGGCAGGGGTGATATTCATCGGTCAGAGCATTGATCACTGGCACTTTAGAATTTGCCGCAAAGCGCTCGACGATCTCTTGACCATGGGTACGGATCATCACAATATCGACCATGCGTGAGATCACGCGAGCAGAGTCTTCAATGGGTTCGCCACGGCCTAGTTGTGTGTCATTTGGGGATAGGAAGATAGCGCTGCCACCAAGCTGTCCCATACCCGCTTCAAAGGACACGCGAGTTCTGGTGGATGACTTCTCAAAAATCATACCCAGTACTTTGCCCCTAAAAATGGGTTCTTGGCGGCCTTCACGCTTGGCCGCTTTCATTTCTATGGCTAGGTCGATTACCTGGGCTAATTCCGCAGGGCTCAGATCACGCAATGAAAGAAAATGTCTAATCGCCATTAGGGGTTAGTCCTGTTTAAAGTCTTTGATAAGCGGTGCCAAAATGGCTACCACCTGGTCAGCTTCGTCGTCGGTCATAATAAAGGGCGGTAATAATCGAATTACCGAATCGGCTGTGACATTAATAATTAAGCCCTGTGCCATTGCCGCTGGGAATAATGATTTGCAGGGCTTGTTGAGCTCTATGCCAATCATGCAGCCTTTGCCGCGAATCTCTACTACATGCTCTACATCGGCCAGTGCTGTTTTAAAGCCTGCCATAATTCTGTCGCCCAGTACTGCGGCTCTGGCGCTGAGGTTTTCATCTTGCAATGTATTAATAGTGGCTAGAGCGGCGGCACAGGCCAGCGGGTTGCCGCCAAAGGTTGAACCATGGTTGCCGGGTTTCATAAGCTCTGCAGCTTCGCCATGGGCCAAACAGGCCCCTATGGGCACGCCATTGCCGAGACCCTTAGAGGTGGTCACTACATCTGGGACAATGCCACTGTGCTGATAGTAAAAATATTTGCCGGTGCGGCCATTGCCTGTCTGTACTTCATCGAGCATTAACAGCCAGCCGCGCTGGTCACAAAACTCACGTAGCTGTTGTAGGTATTCTGAGCTAGCCATGCGAATGCCGCCTTCACCCTGAATCGGCTCGACGAAGAGGGCACAGATGCTAGGATTATTATCGGCAACGGTGGTCAGTGATTCCATGTCATTAAACATCGCGCGGGCAAAGCCTCGCACTAGAGGTTCAAAGCCAGCCTGCACTCTGCGTCCACCGGAAGCGCTCAGTGTTGCCAGTGTGCGACCGTGAAAGGCATTGTCCATGACTAGCACTGTGGGCAGTTTGATACCTTTTTTATGGCCATGTAGACGGGCCATTTTTATCGCAGCTTCATTGGCTTCAGCACCGGAATTGCCAAAAAACACCTTGTCCATACCCGAGGCTGCACATAGCTTGTCGCCCAACTCGTCCTGGTTGGGAATGGTGAAAAAGTTGGAGCAATGGGTGAGCATTGTTGCTTGCTCGGCCACGGCTTTGGCGACGGCAGGGTGAGAGTGGCCGAGACCACAGACGGCGATACCTGAAAGGGCGTCCAAATATTCATTGCCCTCTGCATCCCACAGCCGAGCGCCAGCGCCTTTAACAAGGGTAGCTGCTCTGGTGCCATAGGTATTCATCAGTGTCTGGTTGGTCATCGTCTCTCTCGCATCCTTTGCATATTTAAAAATAATAAAAAAAGGCAGCTATGCTGCCCCTGATTGATACTGTATTTGTTTGGATTCACATTGGGATGAGGTAAATACTCATGCCAGACCTAAATAGTAGCGCGGTTTATTTGAGCTGGCAACGCTGGATTGCAGTCTTTACGCGGCTTTACTAGCGGCGTTTCATCCAAGCCATCAGTCCAGTGATGGAAAGAATGCACACCAACAAGCCAATAAGGTCGATAAAGAACACGCCAAACTGACCAAAGAAGCGTCCGCTATGAAGGTCGAGAATCACTGTTTCCAAAGAAATGCTCGGCCCTGACGATTGTTCCTTTAGCTTTTTCTGCAGGAGCTTTGGCAGTGGCATTGCTGTCTGTTGGATATCCTTCAGAGTCTGAGGCGCTATATCAGCTACTGTAAGCCCCAGGCTGTCCGAGTTGAATTCCATGGTTACAGAATCAATGGTTACGGAATTAATGCTAGAGGAGCCAATAGTCAGATAAATTCTGTTATCGAGCACAGTCACAGTCTGAGTGTTGGCCGGGAGTCCATCTACAGTGCCAAACTGTTCGACCAATTGTCCGTCAGTGGTGAGCAGGTTTAGGCCATCGGCACAGAGTGCGAAAACACCGTCGGTAGTCTGAGCAATGGCACTCAATGGCGCTGTGCATGAGGCAACGCTATTGCCATCAACCACCAGCGCTTGATTGCCATCCTGATAAAACCATTTTCCGCCAACTTCAAATCCTTCCGCAGTTGGTACTTCAAAGCCATACCATGTGAGCAGCCAGTTGCTGGAAAGATTAATTTGATTAAGTTTTAGGCCAGGCGAATGGTTGAGAGCAAAACCACTGATTGCGAGAAAAATTAATACCACAAAGGTCGACAGGCCAAGACGGCGATGCCAGAGCATATTGGTCTTGATTCCATTGATGGATGGGCTGTTCAGGCTGGGCTTATTTCGCATGGGTTCTATGACTTACTAGGGCTGGTGAGTGGCACTGCTTTGGATCACCACAGCATGATAGTACAAAGCCAGTGCCGCGACCTTATTAACTGCCCACACGGATAGAGTTGCGCCGGTAATACCGTCTATATTTTGATCGAGACGGTAATCCGCCTGCAGGGCTGCACCACTATATTGAGCTGTGTAGGCCGGGTAGCGCACTTCGCCGCCACGACTTTCACGATAGGCGAGAATCTTGACCTGCTGTATTACATCATCTTCCACCACTACGCCTATAGTGATCGGCATCTCTTTACCAATTTCCTCAAGAATCCAGGCGGTTTTGTTGTCTCTCTGATGATAGCGGATGCGCAATCCCCGCACTGGCCGGTCAAGTATTACCGCGGCCTGAGCACGAATCTCTGGCGTTAGCCAAAGCACCTTGGGCTCTGCCTGCTGCGGCGCAAAAACCTCAGTGAAAAAATCCGGGCCAGACTGAAAAACCCCCTTGGCACTCACCGAAAATGAGGTCAAGGAGGTGATCGCAAAACAAGCCACTGCAGCTGTTACCAGAGCGGCTCTGTAGAGCTTTTTAAGCATTTACGTTAACGCCATTAGAAGGAATAACCTACACCCATATTGAAGCCATCGTAGCCGGTTTCGTTGGGGGTATCTTGATTTTGGTAGTCTATTTTAAACACTACATTGGGATGCAGCCAGTAGTTGAGGCCAATATCCACTTGCTCAACCGCTGTGTTAGTAGCGCTGCCAGCAAGGTTGTCATATTCACTGTAACGTGCAAATAGACCGATATTGCTGGTGACGCGATAGCTAGGCTCGATATAGAAGCCGGTCTGTTCGTCTGCACCTACTACATCCGGCGATACACTGTTAATTGCACTGTCAAAGTCCCACTGGGCATAGAGTGCACGCAGCTGGAAATCATCCCGCTGCCAGGCCACGTGAGTCTCGAACAATGTGCCGCCAATGGCTTCGCCTTCACCCTGCCGAACATCCTGCTGAACCTGCACGGAGGCAGCTACTTCGAGCCCCGGAATAGCCGTGTATTTCAAACGTCCGGTGAAGGCGAAATTGTCCGCTTTGGCCTTACCGACTTTCTGTCGACCATCTCGTGGCTTGTATTCGCCGGTGTCTAAAAAGAGTCCAGAGTGAACAGCCACATCATAAGATAGGCCTGGACTGATCTCGCCCTTAATGGCAGCGCCGCCTTCCCACCAAGTGGCGGGAATAATATTCTTTTCAACATTGTTGCGCTCAGTGCCGTAGAACGTGTTCGGCTCATGAGTTTCATTAATGATGCCGATGGGCAATAAAAACAAACCTGCTTTTGCGCTGTTCTCGCCAGCGAAATCCCACTCTATATAGGCTTGCTCCAGCTCCACTTCACCTGGCTGGCCTTCGCCGGCGATGCTGTGTTCCACCTCTAACTCGGAAAAGAAGCGTATATCATCGGTAAACTGGTGGCCGGTAAACATCACGAAACGGTGGAAATCCATTTCATCTTTGGATTTCAGGGAATCATCGCGATCTAGGCTGTTGTAGTGCAATTCACCATAACCGCCAAAAGTCGTCTTGCTGCTTGCGCTAGGAGCCATGGCAATCTGTTCCACGGCACTAATAGTTGCTTCAGCAATCACTTCAGTTTCTTGGATCCGCGCATCATTGTTGCGCAGCTGTTCTTTCAGCGTGGCGATCTCGCCCTGCTGCTGTTGAATCATTTCCCACATTTCCTCCATGTTAGGAGTCGCTGCTTGGGCGGCAGCAGTAAGATTCAAGCCAATAATGGTGGCGAGAAGTTGCTTCTTCATGTCTTTATTTCCTTGAAATAGTTTGATCGAAATATGACTGGCTTCGCTTGTCGATACCTGAGAACACGTTTGCGAGCAGGTCATGGGTTACAACAGGCGCTACTATAATAATATCTAAACGCAAATGCAAATCATTCTCATTTGCATCTAACTGCGGATCTATCTAAACATGACGAGAGTAGTGAGTATTGACCTAAATAAATTCCCTGATGCGGTGTTGTCGGTGAGACTAAACGGGTAAAATGCCGGTCATATGCAGTGCATTTCAGCACAATTACTAATTTCAGAGGATTTGTCTCTATGGACATTATGGAAACCATTCGTGAACAGGTAGAGAACAACGCAATAATTCTCTATATGAAAGGCTCACCCAATCAACCGCAGTGTGGCTTTTCTGCTCGCACAGTTCAGGCGTTGATGGAATGCGGGCAACGCTTTGCCTATGTGGATATTCTCTCCAACCCAGAGATCCGCTCGAACTTGCCGACCTATGGCAACTGGCCGACTTTTCCTCAGCTTTGGATCAAAGGCGAGTTGATTGGCGGCTGTGACATTATTGCTGAGATGCATGAGAAGGGTGAGTTGAAACCTATTATGGATGAGGCCGCACCAGCAGCCGAAGCCTAAAACCTGCAGCATGCCTATTAGCCGGGACGCCGCTGACCATCCAGACAGGATAGTCAGCGGCGTTTTTGTTTGCTCAGGGTTTAATCTCTGGGAAGCTGATCTTGAGCCTGTTTCTGTGTCTTAATCGCGATACTTGGGCCTGAGCTCATACTACAATGCGCGGCACTTGATTCGCTTACGCGACTTAGTTTGCGCAAGCAGTTTTTACTCTATTAAAAAAAGGATTTTGCCTTATGAGCCTCTTTCGTCTCGGCCTAATGGCCACATTAACCGCCGCACCTATTTTTGCCAGTGCTGATATCGCAGGCCTATACGTGGGTGCAGGTGTCTGGCAGTCCAGTCCTGCCGGTACCCTGGGTAATACCAGTATCAGTCTTGATAACACCCTCAATTTTGAGGAAGAAAACAGCAACTATCTTTTTATTGCCCTAGAACATCCAATCCCCCTATTGCCCAACCTGCGCCTTTCGCGCACCGATCTTGAATGGGCGGGGCAGGGCACGGTGTCTGCGGGAACCAGTCTAGATGAAGTTGTATTTCCAATCGATCAGGCCGTCGCTGCGGACCTAGATCTCAGCCACACAGAGATCACGTTTTATTATGAAGTTCTCGACAATGTTATCGACTTAGATGTGGGTTTAACGGCACGTATGTTTGATGGCGAAGCCAGTCTGGTTGGAGCGGTGCAGGAAGAGCGTGTCGAATTGGATGCAGTGATTCCCATGCTCTATGGCAAGGCTGGAATCGATTTGCCATTCAGTGGGCTGTCTGCGGCAGTGAGCGGCAACTGGATTAACGTCAATGAGTTTCATTTGATCGACTGGAGCGCCGAACTCAATTATGACTTCAGTATTGCGCCCACTCTTGAAGCAGGCCTGAGTATTGGTTATCGCTCAATGCTGATCGAAATTGATGATCAGGACGAATTGCAGTCAGATGCTGAATTTGACGGACTGTTTATTGGCTTGCGGCTGATACTTTAAGCCGGCCTTAAGAATCTGATATTAGAGCCCGATATTAGAGCCCGGGGCTTTGGACCTTGGCTCTAGGGATTTGGGTTTAGGACCTCAGGCTTTTCCAGGGGCGACGAATCTCGTCATGGCGGATAATGTACTCGCCATTTTTACGATCGTTAAAGAAATGGTGCAAAGCCAGTTCAACAACCGGAAAGGCCAGTTCCCCCCAGGGAATATCCGCTTCATCAAACAGCGCAACTTCTGATGATTCCAAGGTAGCGTTGAACTTAGGTTGTTCAAGTCTGGCGCGGTAAAAAACATAGACCTGATTAATCTGTGGAATATCGAACAGCGCGTAGAGGCTTGGTTCCACGACTTGGGCGTTAGCTTCTTCTTCGCACTCGCGCAGTGCACCTGTTAGGGAGGATTCACCATTTTCTAAAAAGCCTGCGGGCAATGTCCAAAAGCCATGGCGTGGCTCAATAGCTCTGCGACAAAGTAAAACTTTATCACCATAGACTGGCAACACCCCTGCAATCACTTTTGGGTTTTCATAGTGAATAGTGACGCAGAATTCACAGACGTGGCGTTCGCGATTATCCCCCTCGGGGATAGCTTTAATAACAGACTTGCCGCAATTGGAACAAAAATTCATGAAATTCTCAGAAAAAGGCGATAGCCGAGTATAATGCACAAATGTTAGAAACCATTAAAAATCGCTTAAAAAATTTCCCCTTGGAACGCCTTCAGCCTGGCCCGCAAGAGCGAGGCTCAACGGCGGCTGTACTGGTTGCCCTCCACGGAGACAACTCAGACCCGCAAGTTATCCTGACTCAGCGTGCATTCCATCTCAATAACCATGCGGGTGAAGTGGCCTTTCCCGGCGGCATGTGGGACGAAATAGACACTGACCTTTTGCAGACCGCGCTTCGAGAGGCCCATGAAGAGATAGGTCTGTTGCCCAGTCTGGTAGAGCCGATCGCGACACTTCCCGTGGCCGTACCCAAGCGTCGTAGTTTAAAAGTTACGCCTTTTGTCGGTCTGGTTAACGGACCCTTGGACCTAGTGGCAGACCCAGGTGAAATTGGCGCGCTGTTTGATGCGCCGCTGCGCCTGTTTATGAATGTCGACAACTACGACTACTTTGAAATGACAACGGAATACGGTGCACTGAGTTTTCCTTTTCTGCCGTATAACGGCTATAAAATTTGGGGCTTTACCTTAAAGGTGCTGACCGATATGTTAAACACCACTTTAGAGGCGAATATCCACCTCGACTATCCGAGCCATGAGCGCATCGAAGAATTGCGTCAGAGCGAACAGTTGAACAAGAGAGGACCACAATGATTTACCGAATTGGTGAGCAGACCCCAGTTATTGATGACAGCGTTTTTGTCGCCCAGAGCGCAGATGTTATAGGTCAGGTGACCCTCAAAGAACACTCCAGTGTCTGGTTTAATGCAGTGATTCGCGGTGACTGTGATCGTATTGAAGTGGGCGCACGAAGCAATATTCAGGATGGCGCAGTACTGCATTGCGATATAGGTCAGCCGCTGATTATTGGTGAAGATGTCACCGTCGGTCACAACGCGATGATTCACTGTCTTGAAGTGGGAGATCGAACCTTGATTGGAATCAATGCTGTCATTCTCGATGGCGCAAAAGTTGGCAGCGACTGTATTATTGGCGCCAACACGTTGGTTAAAGCGGGCAGTGTTATTCCCGATGGATCGTTGGTTGTAGGTTCCCCAGGGAAAGTTATTCGCCAGTTGGATGAGCAGGCTCGAGCCATGTTGCTTGGCTCAGCAGCGTCATATGTCCACGAAGGAAAAGTAATGTTAAATGAGCTTGTAGAGGTAGAGCGCTAATGTCGGATAAGCCTGTAAAGTCACCCTGCAATTCGGTGTGCTCATTAAATGATGAAGATGTCTGCATGGGCTGCTACAGAACCTCTGAGGAAATTCGAATCTGGTCTGTGCTGAATAATGACCAGCGCCGTGATGTAGTGATTGCCTGCGGTGAACGCAATCGTAAGGTCAATCCATTTTACTAGAACTAGACACTTTTTTTGGCCCGCAACTTAAACGCATCCGATAGATTATTCGTCAGTTTCTACAGGCTTTTTCTTCATCGGCGTAACCGCGATCTTCTTCACCATGGTGCCGTTAATTTCTTCAGTTTCAAATCTATAGCCGTTCACCACAAAGCTAACATTGCCGTCGGGAATGCTCTCAAGCTGCTCAAGGGCTAGGCCGTTGAGCGTCTTTGGACCGTCCGTCGACAGGCTCCATCCGGTTGCCTTATTAATTTCACGAATGGTTGCGACACCATCAATCAAGTAACTGCTATCACCGCGAGCCAAAATTTCATCGGCTTCATCTGCGGTGTTGGTGGTGAAATCGCCAACAATCTCTTCAAGAATGTCTTCCAGTGTCACCAGTCCCTTAACATCGCCGTACTCGTCCACAACCACAGCAAAGCGATTGCGGGTCTGTTTGAAGTTCAGCAGCTGGGTGGTGAGCATGGTGCTCTCGGGGATAAAGTAGGGCTCTTCGGCAAAACGCTTGATCGCAGCATGAGTGACTTTCTCAGCGCGAGCCAAGTGGTTGGCTTTGCGTATATGAAAGATGCCAATAATATTATTGATATCGCCGTCATAGATCGGCATGCGTGTATATTCACACTTAAACAGCTTGGCCATCAAAACATCTGGGTCGTCTTGAATATCTAATCCATTGATCTCACTGCGAGGAATCATAATGTCCTCAACTGCAACGTTTTCTAGATCCAGAATGCCTTTCAACATGCCCTGGTGACTATCGGACATTTTGTGCCCGGAGATATCCACCACCGAGCGCAATTCCTCGGTATCAAGGCCATCGTCACGTGAGGAGTTGGGGTCGAAGCCAAGCAGCTTAACTAGCCCGTTGGTGAGCTTGTTAATTGCCCACACCAGTGGCCAGAAAATGGTCAGCAGTGGTTTGAGGATATGGCTGGTTTTAAAGGCAAACCACTCGGGATTCTGCGCAGCAATGGTCTTAGGTGTGACCTCGGCAAAAACCAGCACCATAATAGTGAGTGTAGCCGTCGCCACCCAGGGCGCCGCAGCTTCGCCTACATAAATAATTGCCAGGGCATTGGCGATAATCGCCGCGAGAATATTCACCGCATTATTGCCAATCAAAATCAGACCGATCAGGCGGTCGGGGGTGGCGAGTAATTTTGCTGCACGGCGGGCACCAGCGCTTTTCTTGCGTTGATGTCTCAATCTATAGCGATTGAGCGACATCATACCGGTTTCAGAGCCGGAGAAAAATGCAGACAGAAGTAGCAGTATAAAGAGTGCTAACCACAGCATCGACGATTCGGAAACGTCCAAGAATTAAAAGCCTTTAAGAAACGGGCCGATCATGTTGAAGTAGTTTTTTGGTTTTAGCAATAGAGTTTTGCACCCAAGGCTGACTGCAATTAAGAGGGTTGGCTTATACCAGCAGGAATTCCAGAGCCACCTTGCTGCCCACATAGCCCAAACCTATGGCGATAAAGCCGGCCCAGGTCCAGCGTATGGCTGTCTTACCACGCCAGCCTTGCATCTGCCTGCCCCAGAGTAGAACGCCAAAGAAAGCCCAAGCCACGAGGCTAAACACCACTTTGTGTAATAGCTTCTGAGCGAAAAAATCCTCATAGAAAATAAATCCGCTGAGCAGGGATAGAGTGAGTATTAATTCGCCAGCCCAAATCAGCTCAAACAAAAGGGCCTCCATACTCTGGAGTGGCGGGAACGTGCGCATCAGCAAGTTCTGGTGCTTATGTTTCAGCTGCCAGTTCTGATAGCCCATCAGAGCCGCTTGCAGAGCCGCTATAGCAAGCAGGCTATAGGCCAGTATAGAGAGCAGCACATGGAGTTGCATGCTCGGCGCCAGCACTACTGCAGTTTTGGTGCTTGAACTGATCAGAGCCGCAGCAATGGTCGCCGCCGAAATCGGAAACAGAAAAAGATTGAGGCTGTGTATAGGTTTCTTTAGCCCGCTACAAAACACTACCACATTGATGATCAATGAAATCAGCGCAAAAATTTTCAGTAGGCTGAGATCTAAGCCCTCTGAGCTGAACAGAAAATCCGCCACTGCCTGGCTATGCAGCACAATCGCCAAGGCCGTCACTAACTGAAGAACTAGGCTTGGAGTATTGATCTGTTTGCGCAGCTGCAGAACCTGATAGCCAAAAGCTAAGAGGTATATCGCGATTGCTGCACTGGCAAGAAGGCTGGTCATTACATGAGAGTCGCTAATAATTTGAAAAGAGTGTGGCATATTCAAGCAGCTGGGTGAAGAGTTGCGGCAATTAATTGCTATAATGATTCGCATCTATAAATAGTCGGAAAAAATCCTCATGGCAATGTTTGAAAATCTCAGCGATCGGCTATCCGATAGTCTTAAAAAAATATCCGGTAAAGCCAGCCTCAGCGAAGCCAACATTCAGGACACCTTACGTGAAGTGCGCATGGCGCTGCTGGAGGCGGACGTCGCCCTGCCGGTGGTCAAAGATTTTATCGAGCAGGTCAAACAGCGCGCTCTAGGGCAAGAAGTTAATCGCAGTCTTAACCCCGGCCAACAGTTTCTCAAGATTGTTCAGGCCGAGCTTGAAAAGGTTATGGGTGAGCAGAATGAAAGCCTCAATCTAGCGGCGCAACCGCCGGCGATTATTTTGATGGCGGGTTTGCAGGGTGCGGGTAAGACCACCTCTGTGGCCAAACTGTCTCGCTATCTGAGTGAGCGCGAGAAGAAAAAGGTCATGGTGGTCTCTGCGGATGTCTACCGTCCCGCGGCCATTGAGCAGCTCAAAACCCTAGCAGACGAAGTGGGTGCCGAGTTCTTTCCCAGTGATATCAGTCAAAAGCCGGTTGCCATCGTTAACGCCGCTATCGATAGTGCGAAGAAGAAATTTGTCGATGTGCTGATTATTGATACCGCCGGCCGACTGGCTGTCGACGACGCGATGATGGCTGAGATCAAGCAGGTCCACGCCGCCGCCAACCCAATTGAAACCCTGTTCGTGATCGACGCCATGATCGGTCAGGATGCGGTGAATACGGCCAAAGCCTTTAATGAAGCGCTGCCACTGACTGGCGTGATCCTCACCAAAGTTGATGGTGATGCTCGCGGCGGTGCCGCGCTCTCGGTACGGCATATCACCGGCAAGCCGATTAAATTCCTCGGTGTCGGTGAAAAGACTGATGCCCTAGAGCCTTTCCACCCTGAGCGTATCGCCTCGCGTATCCTGGGTATGGGCGATGTAATGTCGCTGATCGAAGATGTAGAGCGCAACGTCGATAAAAAGAAAGCTGAAAAACTCGCGCAAAAGATCGCCAAGGGCAAAGGCTTTGATCTCGAAGACCTCCGTGATCAGCTGCAGCAGATGAATAATATGGGTGGCATGGCCGGCCTGATGGACAAGCTTCCAGGTATGGGCAATATGGCTCAGATGGCCCAGCAGCAAAATGTCACCAGTCAGTTTGGTCAGATGGACGCAATTATCAGTTCCATGACCCCAAAAGAACGTCGTAACCCAGATATATTAAATGGCTCGCGCAAACGCCGCATTACCGTGGGTTCCGGTACCACCATTCAGGATCTCAATCGTCTGCTCAAGCAGCATAAACAGATGGGCAAGATGATGAAAAAAATGAAGGGCAAGGGCATGCAAAACATGATGCGCGGCCTAGGTGGTGCTATGGGTGGCGGAATGGGCGGTGGTCCCGGGGGTTCTATGCCGCCAATGGGTGGACTGCCTCCAGGTGGTTTTCCGCGTCGTTAGATGGCGCTGATAGACAGGCGCTGACTGGCTGTAAGGGTAGATTTACAGGCTCGTTAGCTTAACGTTTAAAGGTGTTTCCTTTTAGTCTCTTATGACGTAAGATACCGCGCCTTTCGGGGAGCTGCGTCCAATGCTGCGCGGCCCTTTTAAAAGCATCAATTCTGGCGATTGTGCCAGTTTGAACACAGGATTTTAGTACATGGTCACAATTAGATTGGCACGTGGTGGCGCTAAGAAACGCCCGTTTTACCACATCACAGTTTCTGACTCACGCAACGCGCGCGACGCACGTTATATCGAGCGTGTAGGCTTTTTTAACCCGGTTGCTCGCGGTGCTGAAGAGCGTCTGCGTATGGACATGGACCGCGTTACTTACTGGCAGGGCCAGGGCGCACAGGTTAGTGATCGCGTTAAGTCGCTGATCAAAGAAGCTGCCAAGGCTCAAGTAGTAGCTGCCTAATCTACCTGCATCTGTTGCTGAACACATCTGGAGATCATGATTGATGGAAACTCTGGTTGTTGGTCGCATAACAGCTGTATTCGGTGTTCGTGGCTGGGTGAAAGTCCATGCCTACACCGAACAGGTCGAGACGCTCTGCTCTTATCAGCCTTGGTTGATAGATACAGCTGCTGGCGTCAAGCCGATACAGATCGACGAGTGGCGTAAACACGGCGAAAGCCTGGTTGCGCACATTGCCGGTATCGATGATCGCGATATAGCGCAGACCTGGTGTGGCAACGATATCTTGGTCGAGAAAGCCAAGCTACCTGAGCTGAAAAGCAATGACTATTACTGGTATCAGCTCGAAGGGCTGTCAGTGGTTAGCCATTATGAAGGTGAGCAAATTCGACTGGGTACAGTTAAGTCGCTTCTCGAGACTGGCGCCAACGATGTGCTAGTCATCAAAGGCGATGGCGAGAGTATCGATCGGGAAGAGCGATTAATCCCTTACGTTGATCAATTTGTCACCAGCATAAGCATGGTGGACAAGCGGATTGACGTGATCTGGGATCCGGCTTTTTAGAAACGCTAATAAATAGCAGCTTTAAAAAGCGAGCAGTATCAGAGGACAGGTAAATGAAAATCGCACTGATTACCCTGTTCCCTGAAATGTTCAGTTCGCTGACCGAATACGGCATTAGCGGACGCGCAGTAAAGAACGGCTTGCTGGAGTGTCAAAGCTTCAACCCAAGAGACTTTACTGAAGACCGCCACCAGACAGTCGACGCACGGCCTTACGGCGGTGGCCCTGGCATGGTGATGATGGTAGAACCCCTGCGCAGGGCTATAGTTGCCGCTAAGCAGTGGGCAGGTGAAGACACCAAAGTGGTGTATCTCTCCCCCCAGGGCCAGGTCCTTAATCAGGGCGCAGTAAACGAATTTGCTACACAGCGGTCACTCATACTGATTGCTGGCCGCTACGAGGGAATCGACGAGCGGCTGATAGAGCAAGAGGTAGATGAGGAGTGGTCCATAGGTGACTACGTACTCAGCGGCGGTGAATTGCCTGCCATGGTGTTGATGGATGCATTAATTCGTCAAATACCAGGAGCCCTAGGACACAAGGACTCAGCTGATCAGGACTCCTTTGCCGAAGGCCTATTAGACTGTCCGCACTTTACGCGGCCAGAGGATTACCAAGGGCAGCCTGTACCAGCTGTACTGTTGTCAGGTAACCACGAAAAAATTAGACGTTGGCGTTTGCAGCAAGCATTAGTGCGAACCCAGCAGCGAAGACCAGATTTACTGGACCGCCTCGAGCTCAACCCTGAGCAACAGGCTCTACTCAAGGAAATGAGTGCTGCGCTGGCAGATGATGGCAAAGGATAGTGACCATCCTCTCTGTACAGAGCTCTAAAACAGGTGGCATGCCACCAACCAATGAAAATTGAGGAGCAAGAAATGACTAACAAAGTATCGATAATTGCTGCGATTGAAAAAGAGCAGATGAGCAAAGAAATTCCTGATTTCAGCCCCGGTGATACCGTTGTTGTGCAGGTAAAAGTAAAAGAGGGCACTCGTGAGCGTCTGCAGGCATTCGAAGGCGTAGTATTAGCCAAGCGTAACCGTCAGCTGAACTCTGCCTTTACCGTTCGTAAAATCTCTAACGGTATCGGTGTTGAGCGTACGTTCCAGACTTACAGCCCATTGGTTGATAGCATTGAAGTGAAGCGTCGCGGTGCAGTACGTCGCGCCAAGCTCTACTACTTGCGTGAGCGTTCAGGTCGATCTGCACGTATCAAAGAGAAGCTCAACAGATAAATACTGGTTTCAAACAGTATTTGTTGTGCAAAAAAGGCGGCTCCGAAAGGGCCGCCTTTTTTAATGCCTGTAATAAATCTCAAGCTATGGGTAAACGAGTGCCTTCTCGGCCTCGTAGCTTGACAGTTCGCCGCCATAGTCTATCTTTTAACTTACCACTGCAAAATGTGATGAACCTCACATTTTGCTCAAAAACAATTCACAAAAATTCCCAGAGATGTTTTGTGAATCCTAGGGAGAAACCTCCAAGGAAAGCATCATGAAAATAACAGTATTAGCAACCCTCTTTGTAGGGTTATTGGCGTTGAACCCAGCCCAGGCAGGCAGTATCGACCTGTTGGCGGTATGGACTTCAGGCGGTGTAGACGTTGATGGGGACAACGACGGTGCTACCCTCGACGAATCTTTTTGCACTAATCCCTGCGGCGGCACAATTTCTGCTGGCGATATCAGCGATATTGATGCCAACCAGTTTTATGGCGAAAACCAAAATGCACCTGTCTCCACGGCCCAGGATCATTTAAATCCGGACGTGATGAATATGCTGGCCTTCCAGGGAGTAGTTATCCCCGGCCTGACAGGGGATAAGGTTGAGACTGGTTTCAGCGATAAGACAATCAACATTGGTGCCGACTTCTCCGGTTATTTGACTATAAAAGCTGCCAAGTTGGTTTGGTTGTATCTGGTTGCTGGTGATGGACCTTCCACTGAATCTGTTGCAGTGACGATTACTGGTGGTAAAGATGTATCCCACTACACTGAATGGGCAGTCGCTGAAGTACCTCTTCCCGCTGCGGCCTGGTTATTTCTATCTGGTCTGGTAGGTTTGGCCGGTTTACGAAAATCATCAAAACAGTAATCTAGCGGCGGATTAAAAGAGAACTGATTCACAATTTGGATGTTACGCAATCGACACAACCTGTCGGTGGCGTACACTCCAGATCAGGAAATTATTGTTTAGAGTCAGTTTTGTCTTATGGCCGATCAAATATCAAGGATGGTACGTCGTCACGACGCCAAGATTAATGCCTTTTCTCGCCTTATAGATGCGGCGATTATAGGCTGCACTCTTGTGGCGTTGGTTTCGGTGCTCAAACTCAGCTGGGTACCGCTGTATAGCTGGTTGCTATTGATCTCTATTGTCCTGTTTAGCTTTCTCTCGGAGTCCAGTCACAGTAAATCTTGGCGCGATATCAGTCTTCGGGCAGAGGTCACCGGCGTAGGCAGCAATTGGCTGACGATTATCCTAGTGCTTATTCTGGCGGATGTGATCTTTCATCCCTCTGACCTGTATAACCGTGAGGTGGTCCTTTACTGGTTTGTACTCACTCCCATAGAGCTTATTTCGTGGCATTCCATATTGCGCATGGTCTTGCGCTTATTTCGCTATACCGGAGTACGGGCGCAATCTGTGGCTATTTACGGCGCCACCGAATTGGGCGCCAGCCTGGAGGGTCGTATTCACCACATGCCTTGGTCCGGATACAATTTCGTCGGCTATTTTGATGACCGTAAAACCAATGGCACACGTCGCTTTATATCTGATTCAAGCCTTATCAAAGGCGGTTCCCAGGAGCTGATTGAGCAGGCCAAGGCCGGGACTATAGACACCATATTCATCACTCTGCCCCTAGCAGCTGAGAAGCGCATCAAGCAGCTACTCAATGAATTGGCCGACACCACAGTGTCTGCCTACATGATGCTCGACCTCTTCAGTTTTGATCTGCTAACCGCCAGTTGGCTGGATATTCAAGGCATGCCGGCGATCAGTGTCTTTGAATCGCCCCATACCGGCCTCGACAACTTTGCTAAACGGTCTCTTGATCTGGTTGCTGGCAGCCTAATCCTAACGCTGATTGCCATCCCAATGCTGTTAATCGCCGCAGGCATTAAATTATCCTCCAAAGGACCAATTCTCTTTCGTCAACGGCGCTACGGTATAGGTGGCGAGCCGATTACAGTGTGGAAGTTCAGAACTATGACGGTAATGGATGCGGGCGACAAACAGCTTGTACAGGCGTCCAAAGACGACAGCCGGATAACGCCATTTGGTGCATTCTTGCGCAAGACTTCAATGGATGAACTACCCCAGTTCTTCAATGTCATTACCGGCAGCATGTCGATTGTCGGCCCGCGCCCACATGCCGTGATTCACAACGAGTTTTACCGCACGGCGATCCATGGCTACATGTTGCGTCACAAAGTAAAACCGGGCATCACCGGCCTGGCACAAATCAAGGGTTATCGCGGCGAGACAGATACCCTGGCGAAGATGGAAGGGCGCATCAAATATGATCTTGAATATATCCGCAGTTGGTCACTTTGGCTCGACGTCAAATTGATCCTCATGACAGCTTTTGGCGGATTTCTTAACAAAAATGCTTACTAATAATTGACCCCGGACCAGCGGCTTAAGAGCGCAATTAGGTCTACACTAAACTGAAGGATTAGAAAGGAAGGACATCATGGATATGATAGTGGAACAGCAAGGCCAAAACAGCACCAAAACACTAAACGGCAAGCTAAGGATACTCTTTGTCACTGCAGCGGTAGCTTTTTTAGGGCTAACTCAGGCTGCCACCGCAGACAGCTACAAACTCAACCCGGGAGATCAGGTTGAGATATCTGTTTGGAATGAAGACAACCTGCAAAAGACCATCACCGTGCTACCCGACGGAATGATCTCATTCCCCTTGGTCGGGCATTTACAGGCAGCAGGAAAAAGTGCCGCCGAAATTGAAACCACCATCGCGGCAAAACTTGATACTTATATCGCCGAACCCGAGGTCAATGTCACCGTCACCAGCACCAGAGGCAACGTCATCTTTGTTGTCGGCAAAGTATTAAAGCCCGGCCCCATTGTTATGATTCAGTCCACCACCGTGATGCAGGCGCTGGCCATGGCTGGAGGACTCAATGAGTTTGCCTCAGCTAACTCGATTAAAATAATTCGAAGCGCGAGTTAAACAGCAGTATCCACTGGAGTGGACGCTGTGGAATTCTCAGCCTCACGAGCTGAAGTTACGGGGCAGGGAGACCTTGGATCAGTTGCAGGCACGAGTGATTGCCGGCATGCGCCATATCGAGGCTGAAGCTGAATCTGTAGGCAAAGAGAGCAGCATATTAGTTGTCAGCCATGTCGCGGTGATACGAGTTGTTGCTCTCTATGCTCAGGGCTTGCCACTGGCCGACTACAAATCCATTCAGGTTGATAACTGTCAGCTCTTTCCTATATCGATTAGTGAAGAGGCGCTGCAGGCTTCTCGGAAGCAAACTGTCTCTCTGGGCGTCCCAGGGTGAAGGCGATTTTATTGATAGCGGGTTTAGGCACGCGTCTACGTCCCCTTACAGATTCGATTCCAAAGTGCCTGTTGCCGATTAATGGGGTGCCGTTGTTATCCATTTGGTTCGACAAGTTACTGGCGGCTGGTGTCACTGAAGTCTTGATTAATACCCATTGGTTGGCGGGGCAGGTGGTCGATTTTGTCGCCCATTCGACGCCTGCAGGTCTAAAGGTAAGAGTTTTTTATGAGCCAACTTTGCTCGGTAGTGCCGGGACTCTTGCAGCAAACCGAGGTTTTTGTAGTGAGGGCCCATTTTTTATTATCTATGGCGATAACCTTTCTGATGTGGATCTGGCCGATCTCTATGCCACTCATCTGCAACAGCGACCACTGTTAACCCTAGGCACTTTTGAAGCGGAATTTCCTGAGCGTTGTGGTATTGCCGAAATCGATGGGCAGGGGGTTGTTCAGGGTTTTGTCGAGAAGCCTAAAAAGCCACTCTCAAATCACGCAGCGGCGGGTATCTATGTGGCTGAGCCTGAGATCTTTGATTATTTTCCTGAGGCTGAAGCTTCAACTGTTTTAGATCTTGGCTTTGATGTGATTCCTAAGTTGGTCGGTCGGATGCGCAACTACTCGATCAGACAGTTAATTGATATTGGAACGCCTGAAAACTATCGCCTAGCGAATAGAGATTATTGATGAATTATTAGAGGTATGAGTTTTCAGGACGGGTGTAGATGCACCTGAGTAGTACTCACATGGAGAGTGGTTATGCAGAGAGAGCATGGAAAAAGGCAGCTAAATTACAAGCAAAAAACTAATCGCACCTGCTGGAGTCTTTTAGGCTTACCTTTTGATCAGGTTAATGATGATCAGGCGGTGGACATTATTGATCGGGCTATTGTCACCAAGCGTAAGTGTTTTTTGTCGACGCCGAATTTAAACTTTATCGTCCAGGCGAAACAGGATGAATCGTTTTATGAGTCAGTGATTTATAGCGATTTGGTTATAGCCGATGGTATGCCGGTGATCTGGACGGCAAAACTATTGGGTATTCCACTGCGCAGTCGCGTTGCAGGCTCATCACTTTTTGAAAGGCTGCAGAACACTCAGCGCGACAAGCCCATCTCCGTGTTCTTTTTTGGCGGTCAGGGAAGTGTGGCACAGCAGGCTGCAGATAATCTCAATCGCAATTCAGTTGGCATGATCGCCTGTGGTGCTCTGAACCCTGGTGTAGGTTCCGTGGAAAGTATGAGCAGCGACGATATTATCGGGCAGATTAATGCTGCTCAGCCGGATTTTTTGGTGGTGGCCCTGGGGGCGAGAAAAGGCCAGCAGTGGATTATGCATAATCGCGAGAAGCTCAATGCTTTGGTGATCAGTCATCTTGGGGCAGTTGTAAATTTTGTTGGCGATACTGTTCAGCGCGCACCCCAAGTATGGCAAACAATGGGGTTGGAGTGGCTGTGGCGTATTTTCCAGGAACCACTGTTGTGGAAGCGTTATTTTATTGATGGTCTGTGGTTTCTGCGGTTTATGGCCACTCATGTACTGCCCTTGGCGCTCTATCAAAAGTTTCTGCAGGGTCGCGCTGACAAAAATCTATTTATGGAGATTGTTAGTGATGCCGACGGCGGCAGTGTCGAAATGCAGTTGGGCGGCTCTGCAACCGCTTTAAATGGGGTGGTGTTGAAGTCTGGCTGTCGCAAGATAGTGGAGCAATTGCAGGCTATACCCCGAGTTTCGATCAATTGCGCGGATTTGGACTATATTGATAGTTCTGCGCTCGGAACTCTGATGTTGTTAAAAGCCAATATTTTGCGTCGCGGAGGCGCATTAGGCCTGTTTCGGGTCAGCAGACGGATCCGCCGTCTGATGCGCCTGCATGGTGTTGAAGCGTTTTTGTTGGAGTAACAGATGGATTCTAAGGACGAAAATATTACTACAGCTCAATCTGAACCCAAAGGTAATAACCTATTAGATATGCCCGCTAAACTGAATATAGCTCTGTTTGCCTTGGCGCTGGGTTTAAGTTTTTGGCTGTATTGGGATGGGCTGGCGGAAGCAGTATTGCGTTGGCAGCTGCAGGAAGAGTATAGCCACGGCTATATTATTCCTCTGGTGTCGCTGTTTATTCTCTGGGAGCGACGCTTTCAGATCGCCGCCAGTTATCAGAGCTTTTCCTGGTGGGGGCTGCCGATTATTGCTGTGGCACTGGCGGTTCTGCTGGTGGGTGAAATCAGTGCGCTCTTTATGCTGATTCATTACTCATTTATTTTATTACTGCTGGGCCTGTCATTTGCCTTTTTAGGCTCGGCGACCCGCCACACCTGGGTGCCTATTGCGCTGCTGGGTTTTGCTGTGCCATTACCCTATTTTATTGAGGTAATACTGACCTCTAAACTGCAGCTGCTCTCTTCGGAGTTGGGTGTTGAAATCATTCGGCTGTGCCGCATTCCAGTGTTTTTGAGCGGCAATATTATTGATTTGGGCAACTACCAGTTACAGGTAGTTGAGGCCTGTAGTGGGCTGCGTTACCTATTTCCGCTGATGAGTCTTGGTTTTATTGGTGCCTATCTCTATCAGGCATCGCTATGGAAAAAAGTCGTGCTATTTTTATCAACAGTGCCAATTACCATCTTTATGAATAGCCTACGTATCGCGATTACCGGTGTTCTGGTGGATAACTGGGGTACGGAGATGGCTGAGGGGTTTTTGCATGACTTCGAGGGTTGGCTGATCTTTATGGCTTGCGGTGGCCTGATGCTATTTTTGGTGCTGTTGATGGAGCTGTTCACTACGCGCCAGAGTATCCGTCAGGCATTTGCAGTGCCGGTTTCTGTCAGTGCGGATCAGTATGCGGCCGGCAGTGCGAATCGTCTGAAATTCCCGCTGCCAGTTGTTGCGAGCATTCCTCTGCTATTTGCGGCACTGATCGGTTTGATGTTTGTTGAGTCTCGCGAGGATGAAAAATCACTGGGAAAAACTAATCTGGCAACTTTCCCGCTGCAACTGGATGAGTGGATTGGTCAAGACGACAGTATTGAAAACGAGGTTGCCGACAAGCTGGGGTTCACCGAATACGTGATGATCAACTATCACAACCCTGAGCAGCGGCCGGTTAACTTTTATGTTGCCTATTACGCCTCTCAGCGCAAAGGGGTATCACCCCATTCGCCCAAAGTCTGTATTCCCGGCGGTGGCTGGGAAATAGCTGAATTTTCTCGTACCACAGTGGATCAGATACCGGTCAATCGGGTCTTAATTCGCAAGGGGCTACAGGATCAGATTGTCTACTATTGGTTTGAGGAACGCGGTGTTCCGATTGCCAATGAGTATATTAAAAAGTGGATGTTATTTAAGGATGCACTTTTTTTAAATCGTACCGATGGCTCGCTAATCAGAGTCACGACTCCGGTGCTGCCTGATGAAAGCGTCATGGATGCGGATCAGCGTGCACAGGCATTTATTCGCCTGAGTCGAAATCAATTGTTACAACTTTTGCCGGCTAAAAGCCTGGAGGGAACCCAATGAGCGCACAAGTGATCAGGACGCTTAGTCGATTTTTTATGGTCGGTGTTTTTTTACTATCAGTATCAGCATGCAGTGGATCGAAAGAAGAGGCCGCCAATCGTTATTTAACCAGCGGTATAGAGCTCTATACCGAGGGCGAGCTATCGAAGGCCAATGTTGAATTGCGCAATGCGCTGCAAATCGACCCGAAACTGGCCAGTGCCTATTATTACCTTGGCTTGATTGCTGAAACGCAACAAAACTGGAAGGCGCTGTTCAAGAATTTGTCAAAGGTGGAGCAGCTGGATTCCACTCATGTTCAGGCGAAGATAAAATTGTCCTATCTATTCTTGCTTGCTAAACAAGCGGACACTGCTCTGGAAAAAGCAGATTTTATTCTCGCGTTGGATCCCAATAATGCTGAGGCCTATGCCATCAAGGCATCCGCCTATTTGCAAAAGGATCTCTATGATGTGGCCATGGAATACATAGATAAAGCCATGGAGCAGGACGGTGAATCTGCTGAAGTTGCCTCGATAAAAATCTCTATTTTGCACAAGCAGGGGGATACCGAAGCTGCTCTGGCAATGCTCTCAGATTTGATTGAGCGTGAAGACGATGACTTACACCTATTGCTGCTGCGCACAGAGATCAATCAGGAAATAAATGATGTCGCGGCTATGGAGGCAGACTACCGCACTCTAATTGCCAGTAATCGCGACGAGAAGGCCTTTTACCTGAAGCTGGCGAAGTTGCTCAATGACAGTCAGCGAGTCGATGCAGCAGCCAAAGTGCTGGAGGATTACCTCAGGCGTAATAGTAGCGATACTGAAGTGCGTATCGTGATTGTCGACCTGCTCTCCAGTAAAGACATCATGGCAGGTGATGAACTACTCGATCACTATATCGCCAGAGACCCACAAAACCCTGAATTACGCTTCTTTCGTATCGATAGATTAATGGCCAAGGGCGGTAATGCGGGAGCTCTTGTGGAGCTGGAAAATATCATTACCGGTGGGTTTGAAGACCAGTATCTGTTTCGGGCCAAAGCCTTTAAAGCCGATTTACAGCTCCGAGCAGGGCAGAAGGATAGAGCGCTACAATTAGTTAATGAGGTGCTCAGTGTTGACCGGCACTTTGAACAGGCGCTTTTAGTGCGCGCCCGTTATCATCTTATCGCTGAGGATATAGATGCGGTGGTCAGTGATCTGCGTACCGTATTGCGCAACAACCCTGAATCTGAATCGGCCCTGGTGATGCTGGCGAATGCTTATCTATCCTCTGGGTCTGGCCAGTTGGCGGACGACACTTTTCGCAAGGTGTTAGATATCAATCCTGGCAATGTCCAGGCGGCAGTGCCGGTTATCCAGAGTCTGCTCGAGAAAAAGGATGTGGATCGCTCGGAACGGCTGATTGAAAGTGCGCTGTTACGCTCGCCAGAGAACGATGTCTTGCTGTCGATTTTGGCGCAAATTAAGTTATCCAAACAGGATTATGCCGGTTCGGAAAAAATCGTATCGCGAATTACCAAGATAGGGCGCAACCCGGCTTTTGGCCACTATCTCTCAGGACGTTCACTGCAAGCTCAAGGAGACTACAAAGGGGCGCTGGAAGATTACCGGCAGGCTTTGGCAATCAATCCCGGTTTAGGTCGTGCCTTAGAGGGATTGACCACTTCCTATTTACGTCTTAGCCAGGAAGCCAAGTTGCTGGGCTATTTAGAAGAGTTTAGAGCTACGAATCCTAACAATATGATGGCGCTATCGATTATGGCCTCGGTCTACAGCAAACGCGGAGATCGAGCCACTGCTCGGCAGCTGTTGGAGCAGGGGTTAGAGCAGGATGCTAACTGGGTCAATGGCTACACTGCACTGGCAGCTAATCAACGGGCTGCAGGGGATCCTCAGGCGGCAGTAGGCAGCCTTGAGCGCGGCCTCAAAGCACTGCCCGAGAGCAATTTGCTAAAAATATTTTCTAGCGTCGGCCCATGAGAAACTCGACAACAAAGACAGAGCAGTGCAGCTCTATGAAGAAGTGCTCAAGGCTAATCCCGATCATCAGGCAGTGATTAATAATCTTGCCAGTCTGCTCACCGATGAATATGCATCCGCAGAAAATATCAGTCGTGCGGTAAAGCTCACAGAACGCTTTGCCGATTCAGAGCAACCTTACTTCGTTGATACCTACGCTTGGGCGCTGATTAAGTCAGGTTTGCCTGAAGTGGCCGAGCCATTATTAGAAAAAGTGACCAAAGTGGCGCCATCGGTTGCGATTTTTCACTATCACCGCGGTGTTGGCTTAAATCTGTTGGGGCGTAAGGATGATGCGAAGAAATCGCTCCTCCGGGCCAGAGATCTGGCGTCATCTGATACTTGGTTACAGACTCAAATATCCGTCACGCTAAGTGATTTTTAGCGCGCAAAGGCAACAATACTTTCACAGGATATTGCTCCTATAAAATTAGAGATGAATTTACTATTGAATAGGTTTGGGTTGTTTGTTTTATAAATAGGCATTATATTTAGACAGGGCTATGGAATAGCCAAAGTCAATTACGCAGGGACGTGAAGAGAAGGAATGAAAACATGCACGTTCTCATAGTTGATGACCACGCTTTTGTTTGCGTTGGGTTAAAGGCGACACTGCTCGATGAATACAAGGGCATTGACGTCACCACTACAGACCACGGCGACACAGCACTTACTATTCTGGCTCGGGAGACCATCGCCTTGGTTATTGTCGATCTCTTTATGCCTGGAGCAGGGGGTGGCTTTAACTTTATCGCGATGCTTTGTGAAAGTTACCCCAATCTCCCAGTGATTGTTCTATCTGCTTCTGAAAATCCTGCCCATATCCGTAAATGTCTGGATTTTGGTGCCATCGGATTTGTCACAAAATCTGCTCCCAAAGACGCCTTGTTTGAGGCTGTTTCGCGTGCCTTGAAGGGCGAAAAATATGTCCCGGATTCCCTACGCGAAGCCATGCCTAATGTGGCCAAAGTGATGGATGAAGTGGACTCGGGAGCCGATGCGGATAATATCTCCGGGCTGATGACTAAACGGCAGATGGATATCTTGCGCCATATAACTCAGGGCCGCTCAAATAAACAGATCGCACGAGATTTGGACCTGTCTGAAAATACTGTAAAAGTCCATGTCAGCGCCATGCTGCGTGCACTGGGTCTAGCTAATCGCACTCAGGCAGGTATTTTGGGCCAAAAGCTGGGTCTTGATGAAAGCGCAGAAGCCAGTAACTAGCGGATATTAAAAATCAAAGGAGGCTTTTGTGTTAATTGCTTTAATGGGCATTAAAAGACCAACGTATTTTTTATTACTGCTGATGTCGAGCCTGACTAACGCCGTTCAACTGTGGTCCGATGATGCATCATCGACCTCGAGTCCGGCGGTGCTCACCGAGGCTGATATTTTAGTCGATATCCCGATTATCCAGGGCCCTACACATATGGGTCAAACGCTGGCGCAGACACCTGCGTCGGTAACCATTATTGATCGTCAGACTATTCAGGCCTCGGCAGCACTGGGTGTTATAGATCTATTTAGGCTGGTGCCGGGATTTCAGACTTATTTTGTCGATGGCAGTAGAATGGGTACCACTTATCACGCTCTAGGTGATGAGTATCCACGGCGACTTGAGGTTAAGGTCGATGGGCGATCGGTCTATGAATCGCTTTTTTCAGCGGTTGATTGGTCATCCATAGGTGTGACATTGGATGATATTGAGTATGTCGAAATTGTCCGCGGTGCCAATGCCTCGGCTGACGGCAGTAACGCGTTTCTGGCATCGATTAATATTGTTACTAAATCACCCTTAGCCGACAGCGGCTGGATGGTGAATTCTCAGCTAGGCAGTGGTGATATCCGCCATGCGAACCTCGCCTACACTGGCACTCTTGGCTCGATCAACCACCGCACAACTCTTAGTTTTCGTAGCAATGATGGTTTTGATGATGGCTCTTTTCAAGGACAGCCACTTAGAACCGATGATAGCTCTGACAATGTTAGCGTCACATTTAGAGGTTTGTGGACGCCTAACGCTAGTGATAGCCTCGAGCTCCAAGCGGGTATTAGTGATAGCAACCAAGGTATAGGAGAACGTGACTATATTACGCGCAATCTCTCCTACCAATATCAATATGTAAATTGGAGTCGCTTGATGGCCAGCGGCAGCAAGTTGCAGATGCTTCTCTATCACAATGAAATGGATACTAGCGACGAGATAACGCCGCTATTTTTATCTGAGGCCCTTGGGGTGGCCGACACTTCACCGGGCTGGCCACTTCCTGGGTTGCCGGACAAGCTGGTGATTGATGAGAATGATCGATCTGAGTCTGAGCGCTGGGACCTTGAGCTGCGCAGTACACTTAACCCCTTAGATAATCTGCGCGCGGTGACAGGTATTGCAGTGCGCTATGACAGAGTTAAAGGTCAGGAGCTGTTTGATAGGCCCGACTCACTCAGCGAAACATCCCGTCGTGCCTACACCAATCTTGAATGGACCAGCTCTGATAAGCTGGTTCTCAACGGCGGTCTAATTTTTGAACAGAAAAATAGTGCTGACAGCTATTTTTCCTATCGTTTGGCAAGCAATTATCAATTACATTCTGGGCATATAGTTCGAGCAGCATTTAATCGTAGTTTTAGATCACCTACACTTTTAGAAAGCCAGCAAAAGCAGATTATTCGCTACAATGACGATATCATTCTTGATGCCAGTGTTATTTCCGATGCAGAGATTAATAATGAACGGCTTGGAAGTGTTGAACTCGGCTACCTAGGCTACTTTTTTGATCGCCGGTTAAGCTTTGACATAAGGCTTTTTCGTGAGCAGTTAACCGACGTAATTAACGAGCGTCGATCCGGTTTTCCAGATCTGGATAATTTTGTCAATATTCGCGACAACACTGACACCTTTAATGTTGATGGGATTGAGGTTCAGGCTCAGTACAAACCCAACAGACGCTTTTTGTTACGCGGCCACTACAGCTATTCAGATATTGACGGCGAGACGATTTATACCTCGCCGCCAGCACTTGAAATCCGCGATCTTGGATTGCATAGCCTTAAACACGGTGCAGGTCTGCTCGCTAGCTATGGCTTTGATAACGGAGTCACACTGAGTTCAATGGTCTCTTACAGTTCGGCAACACATCATTACCGTGGCAGTACTGCAGAAAATCATACACGTATCGATCTTAAAGCCAGTAAGCGCTGGACTACCAATAACTCAAATATTGATCTGTCATTGACTGTGCAAAATGCCGGCGAACCCTACAGCGAGTTTTATATTTTTAACCAATTTAGAACGCAATATATTCTAGGATTGAAGGTTTTAATGCCTTAGAAATTTCCTGTAAAACTAATAGTTTTGAATCAGGATAGCTATAAATTCAAATGAATTATTGAGTCGTATATGAGAAGTACCCTGTCACACAAAAAAGCTTGTAGTCGCAGTCGACCAAAAGTAGGTTGGTCGATGCGTATGCTTTTTGCCGTGATAATGCTGTGCAGTGCCGGGGTGTCGGCTGATCAGATTGATTTGTTTTTCTTGGTAAGCAAACCGACAACGGACTACTTGGATGTAATGGAGACTGTTCAAGAAGAGCTAAATAAAAAATTTCCCGACAAATATAAGTACACCGTGGAATTCGTTTCCGAACGCGTATCCTCTCAAGCAAATGGCTTGCTGGCGGCCGCTACTGCGGATCTTATTGTGACCATTGGCACAGCAGCGGCGGATAGGGCTTATGGATACAGAGCTCTTCAATCCAAAGCTCTCGAACCCAAAGCTCTTCAATCCAAGGTCAGGGCGCCGGTTATTAGTGTGCTGATAACCGACAGCTCTTTTGCGGCTCTCGGGAGTAAATATTTCGGTTCTGTTAACCAGGCTTTTGCTAAACAGGTGTCAGCAATCTGTATTGACCAGCCCACCAGCCGCAGTATTCGCCTGGCAAAGTTACTTTTGCCTGAAGCAAAAAAAGTCGGGGTTATGCTGGGGCATTCTTCAGTTGAGCAGCAGCAGGACTTGGCTGAGAGTATTAGTGACCTGGGGATGACGTCAGAATTTGTCACAGTTGGTTCTAAAGACAATCCCATTACTAAGATCGAGCCGGTGATAGGTGTAGTTGATGTCTTTATTCCCGTGCCTGACAGTCGTCTAATTAACCTTGCAACGGCGAAGTGGATTTTGCATCTCAGTTATAGGCACAAGGTGCCAGTTATCGCATTTTCACGCACTTACGTGAGGGCCGGAGCCCTTGCGGCGATTTATTCATCGCCGCAAAATGTGGCGGTGCAGACAGTCGAGTGGATTGCTGATGCTGACTTGGTTGGCGGCAAGCAGGGGCATGCTTATCAGCCTAAATATTATTCGATGCACTTCAATTATTCGGTAGCTGCAAGTCTTGATGTGGTAATTAAGGACGAACAGTTTTACCTTGAGCAGTTGCAAAGTGGGAACAGGTAGATGGTCGTTAAACACCAATTTTCAAGTATCCACTCACGGCTGTTAATCACCTCGCTGTTGCCGCTGACATTGCTCTGCATAGTCTTAGCTAGCTACATGATATCCAGCCAGCGTACGGTACTACTGGCTAATCTTCACAATACAGGTTCTGTCGCAGCACAGCAGATTTCATCTAATGCGGAATTCGCTGTGTATTCCAACAATCAGAAAATGCTGATGGCTCTGGGTGAGTCGGTGCTCGATATTCCGGCGGTCAATGGTTTGCTTTTTTACAATGCCAGTCAAAATACAAGTGTCGCTATAGGTGAGCTTGACCCAGGTATTGTCGGTAGCCCTCAAGATTACGAGTTTGGTAAGCCTGTTTATCGAGATCATAACTGGTACTTCTATTCGCGAGTGACATTGACGCCGCCAGCTCTGGAAGACTATGACGAGGGCCAGCAGCCGACTCCCGATGTTTTAGGTTGGGTGGTGGTTTCATTGACTGATGAAATACTCGAAGAGCAATATCGCGAAGGTATCTTTGCCATTGTGCTGGTCTCCACTCTTGGATTGCTTATGGCTGCTTGGCTCTCCATGAGAATTGGGCGAAGTATTTCGCGGCCTGTAGAATTACTAACCGGCGTCGTTGAGTCCATGGAGGCGGGCAGTCTCAATAACCTAGCGGTGGAAGCCGGACCTGTGGAGGTGCGCAAACTAGCCTCAGGTATCAATCAGTTGGCGACCACTGTCCGTCAGTCTAATGTGCGCATGCAAAGTGAAGTGGCTCGTGCAACGGCACAGCTGCAGATAACACTGATTGAACTCGAAGAGGCGATGGAGGCTCAGGATCAATTTCTCGCCAGAATGAGTCATGAACTGCGCACACCGTTGACCGCTGTGATTGGCTTTTCTAAATTGCTCGCAATCGAGACCGATGCGCAGAAGCGTGATGAGAATCTGCGAATCATCAATATGTCATCAAATATGTTGCTGACAATGATTGACGATATTCTCGAATTTTCGAAAGCCCGGGCCGGTGGTTTTACGCTGGAAAAGGTTTCCTTTTACATTGAGTCGTGGATTGCCGATCTGATGTCAATTCAGCGCCAGCGAGCACAGGAAAAAGGCCTGACCCTGAGTTACACCATTGATGAGGCAGTTCCCCAGGCACTGGTGGGTGATCCTGTTAGGTTTACTCAGGTGATCAGTAACCTGTTAAGCAATGCGATAAAGTTTACCGATACTGGCTTTATCAATGTGGCTATTAGCTGCCTCAGTAACCTAGATGGGCAGGTGACATTAGACTGTTCAGTTGCCGACACAGGTAAGGGTATTGAAGAGGCTAAGATCCCAACGCTATTTGACCCATTTTCTCAGGAGGATACCTCGATAAATCGCCGCTTTGGCGGTGCTGGGCTCGGTCTCTCAATCTGCAAAAACCTCGTTCAGGTGATGGGTGGCCAGATACAGGTTCGCAGTAGTGTTGGGGAAGGGTCGACTTTTTCTTTTACCTGCCAGCTAACAGTAAGCACTGCACCCAACGCCGAGGCCTTAGTTGGGGTATCCCGCGACACAGTATCTGCTGAAAATGTATTGGCAGGAATGACAATTTTGGTTGCCGAAGATAACGCCTTTAATCAGAAGTTGATCGTCGGGTTACTCAACGGATACGGAGCTAGCTGCTTGACTGCAAACAATGGTCAAGAGGCGATTGAGATCGCCAGTAAGTTACATGTGGATGCGATTCTAATGGATATCCATATGCCGATTATTGATGGTGTTACCGCTAGCGAAACGATTATTCAGCAGTCTGGCGAGAGTCCACCGATTATAGCCTTGACCGCCGATGTCACCATGGTGGAGCAGGAACGCATCACTAACGCTGGCGCGGCAATGCTGCTGCTCAAACCGGTCAATGAGAGCGAGCTGATCAAGAGTCTGACTCAAGTTGTTGCCAACTCTACAGGTACCTCGGTACCAAAAGGGGTGGGGCTGCTTTCTACAGTGGTCCCTGTAGAAGAGCTGAAAAAGGCGCTATATCAAAGTCTCGACAAGCTGGACGAGCAATTGAGAAATAATGAACAGGGTAGCTTGCGTGAAATAGTACACGACCTGATGGGTCTTTCCGGTCTTTACGGGATGACCGAATTGCGCGACATGGTGCTGGCCTTTAGAGCTGACTACGGCTCTCTGGATGCAGAGAAGAACCTTATGCGTGTAAAACAAATCCGTCAGCATATTGACAATTTTCTCGCCTCTTAAAATGAAGTCCTCTACTTGCTTAGATCGAAAACTAATCCTTTAGTACTAGTTCGTCAGTGTAATTTTCTTTTGTAAATCACAGGCCTATTATACAACCCTGTATTGGCTCCCTAGCATGATGCGTACAAAGGGATGGTAGTGGTGAATAGATTACAGTCCTACACTGCTTTTTTATACAGACGGCGCTAATAAGCAGGATGCTTGAGGCATAGCTGACAGGGAGTTGGCTAGTAAGGAAACAGGCCGAATTAGCAACAGCCGTTTTGTCACTACCGATTTTGTGTGAGTACATGGCGACTAGGAAGTCATGCACCAAGGATGGTGCGAGTCAATATTTATTTTACAGACGGCGCTAATAAGCAGGACGCTTGAGGCACATAGCTGACAGGGAGTTGGCTAGTTAAGGAAACAGGCCAAATTAGCACCAACGTCTTTTTCATTACCGATTTTATGTGGATAGATGACGACAGGGAAGTTGTGCGCCAAGGATGGTGCAAGTCAATATTTGTTGAGATCACTGGTACCCCTTAAAACCCGGACATGGCACTTGCCAAGTCTGGGTTTTTTTTGGCCGACGAATTTCTTTTACTCCATAGCCTATAAGACATAGACTGCCTGCTTATTCAATGGATACCAAAAACTCTATGTCTCGAAAAGAAAAACCGACTGATCCCTATGCTAGCCGTGAAGCATCCAAGTACCAGAGGCCTGTGCCAAGTCGAGAGTTTGTACTCGACTATCTCCGAGAAAGTGTTGGGCCGCTGACTCACGAGGAAATTTGTGTGGGTTTGCAGTTGGTTGATGACGAGCAGATCGAAGCTATGCGTCGGCGTCTTCGAGCTATGGAGCGGGATGGTCAGGTTGCTCGCAACCGAGCTGATGGCTACGGCACTTTGGACAAGTTAAATTTGGTCAAAGGCCGCGTTATAGGCCATCCAGAAGGCTATGGTTTTGTCTCGCCGCTAGAAGCCGGCGAGCAAGATATCTATCTCTCTAGCCGCCAGATGCGCCGTGTCTTTGACGGTGACATTGTGCTGGTGAGAATCTCCGGTCAAGATCGCCGCGGGCGTCCCGAAGGGACTTTGGTGGATGTTGTTGAACGCAAGACTACAGAATTAGTCGGGCGTTACTTCTGCGAGAGCGGTATTCACTTTGTGCGTCCAGACAATCCCCGTATCAGTCAGGACATCCTGATTGCCGCCGATCAACTGAATGGGGCTGAGCCGGGTCAAATTGTATTGGTTGGTATCACTGACGCCCCATCGCGCAACAGTCCGCCCAGTGGCCACGTCGCTGAAGTACTGGGCGACCACCTGGATCCCGGTCTGGAAATTGAAGTCTCGATTCGCAATTACGGTATTCCCCACCAGTGGAACGATGCGGTTCAGCGGGAAACTGATGCCATCCCGGATCATGTAACGGACAAAGAATTTCGCGTTGATCTGCGGGCCTTGCCTCTGGTCACCATCGATGGTGAAGACGCACGGGATTTTGATGACGCGGTCTACTGTCAGCCCAAGCCTCGTGGTGGCTGGAAGCTTATTGTCGCCATCGCCGATGTGTCACATTATGTAAAAGCGGGCAGCGCTCTGGATATTCAAGCCTTTGAACGCGGCAACTCAGTGTACTTCCCCAACCATGTTGTGCCCATGCTGCCGGAGAAACTCTCCAATGGCCTCTGCTCGCTGAATCCCAAGGAAGATCGACTGTGCATGGTCTGCGAAATGCAGATCAGTCGCGACGGGGATGTGACCAAATATCAGTTTTACGAAGCGGTGATGTACTCTCATGCGCGTATGACCTACACCCAGGTGGCGCAAATTATTGAAGAGCGTGGGTCGGCAGACAACGCCAATATCCGCGATCAGTTCGCCGCTATCTTGCCGCAGATTGACTCATTGCATGATCTCTACAGCGTACTGCACAAGCGCCGCAGTGAGCGTGGTGCTATCGACTTTGATACTCAGGAAACCCGTATCCTGTTTGATAGCCAGCGCAAAATCAGCCAGATTATTCCGGTTAAACGCACCGAGGCACACCGTCTTATTGAAGAGTGCATGTTGGCCGCCAATGTCTGCACCGCGCAATTTCTTGAGAAATCCAAACTGCCAGCACTCTATCGTGTCCACGAAGGCCCCAGCGAAGACCGTCTCTCCTCTGTGCGCGACTTTCTCGGCGAACTTGGAATGGGCTTGGGTGGCGGCGACGATCCCCAGCCAGAGGACTATCAGCGCGTTTTAAGGTCGGCTAAGAATCGTGATGATGCCTCGGTTATCCAGTCAGTGCTGTTGCGCTCAATGAGCCAGGCGGTTTATCAGGCTGAAAACCTGGGCCATTTTGGACTCGCCTTTGAGGGCTACACTCATTTCACCTCACCGATTCGCCGCTATGCCGACCTATTGGTGCATCGCGCCATTCGCAGTCTGATTCGCAGTAACAAAAAAGTCTCTGGTGTAGTGCGCGTTGAGGGAGCTAAAGAAATTGCGAAAGCTGATATCTATCCCTACGAGCTGCCCCGCCTTGATGAAACTGGAGCACACCTCTCGGTCACTGAGCGCCGCGCCGATGAGGCGACTCGCGATGTGGTCAATTGGCTTAAGTGTGAATATTTAGTCGATCGAGTCGGTGATGAATACTCTGGTGTAGTGACTGCTGTGACAGGCTTTGGTTTATTTGTCATGCTCGACGAACTCTATGTGGAAGGCTTGGTTCACGTCACTGGTCTGCCGAAAGATTATTATAATCACGAAGCCTCTCAGCACCGTATGGTTGGCGAGCGTACCGGTCGTATATTCCGGCTCGGTGACAAGCTAAAGGTGAGGGTGGTTCGGGTCAATCTCGATGAGCGCAAAATTGACTTTGAATTGGCTGGAGAGGAGAAATCCAGTAACCATTCAGGCGCTAAAAGGCCCGCGGGAAAATTTGCTGGAAAAGCGGGTAGCAAGTCACGTGAACAAGATTCCAAGACGGGCCCCAAAGGTAAAAAGAAACGTGGAGCTGGTGCTAGGTCTGGAGGTAAGGATTCAGCGTCCGGCTCGAAGCGCCGTCGCAATGCGCCTAAATCTACTGGGCAGGTTGCCGGACAGGGTAATAAAGGCGCTGGTGCAGCGCCCAAGAAAAAGCCTAAAAGCTGAGTCGGCTTTTAGGCTTATATTTTTTAAGTGGCTGTTTAGAATAGCTGTTTTGGAGAGCTGCTTTAAAAAGGGCTATTTTAAGTGGTTCGGCAACACTCGATTGAGTATCTCGGCGATATAGCTGAGAAATAGTGTCCCCATGCTGCTCTTATAAAAATTGGGGTCTCTATTGCCCACTGCCAAAATGCCATAAAGGCTGTCATAACGCAGTGGCACCGCGGCTACTGATCCCACCTGACGGCCTCGCTCACCAAACAAAAACATCATCTCGTCTTCCCGGAGAATGCCGCAAACTGCACGATTGGCGCCGATCAATGTGCCAACACGTTCGTTGGCTTTTTCGGTGCTGGCAATTTGCGCCATGGTGCGGGGCAGTTTCTTTTCATCGCCAAACAGGGTCAGGCTGTAAAATTCGATACCGTAATCTTTGCCTAAGCTGTCATAAACAGCTTCGACCAATGCGCCCAGAGTTTTGGCTTCCAGCAGATTGAGTACCAGACGTTTGGTTTTCTCAAACAGTAGGTCATTTTCCTTGGCAGTCTGCAGCATATTGTCTAATCGTGAACGCATTTCACTGTTGCGATCACGCATCACACCAACCTGACGTTCAACCAAGGAAATCGCCTTGCCACTATTGTGGGGCAGCACCATGGTTTCGAGGATATCGGTATTTTTGTCCAAAAAGTCCGGGTTACCGCGGAGGAATTCACGCACAACCTTTTCGATTGGATCGGCTTCGATTTCGACTTCTTTACTCATATTCTTATACGTCCATGAAAAACTGTCTTCGCTGGTCCACTCATTATCAGTGGATGGCCGGTACCTTTCCAGTCTATTTTTAAAGACCCCCGGGTTAGGTGAACTGTTACTGGTGAGTCGACTAGCTGTTGTTGGATCGCTGCGACTGCTGCCGCACAGGCACCAGAACCGCAGGCTTCGGTCTCGCCAACGCCACGTTCGAACACTCTGAGCTTAATCTCACTGCGATCGACAATCTGCATAAAACCCACATTGACGCGGTTGGGAAAGCGCTCATGGGACTCGAGCGCTGCGCCCAACTCGGCTACTGGTGCTGAGTCTACATCGGCCACGGTTAGCACCGCATGGGGATTGCCCATGGAGACCGCAGCAATGCGCCGTTCCTGCCCATTGACGTTTATATCGTAGAGCAGTGCTGGTTCGCTGGCCTGAAAGGGAATCGCCGGCGGATCCAATTCTGGGATACCCATATCCACTGCAACCAGATTCTTGTTAATCAGGTTCAGCGTCATCACGCGATTTGAGGTCTGCACCTGAATCGACTTTTTGCCAGTCAATTGACGATCGTGAACAAAGCGCGCCAGACAGCGCGCGCCATTGCCACACTGTTCAACTTCTGCGCCGTCGCAGTTAAATATACGGTAGTCGAAATCAATATCCGCAGCAGATGGAGGCTCTATGACCAACACCTGATCACAGCCGATACCGGTCTTGCGATCGGCGAGGCGCCGTACCATGGAGGCGGTAATACGGACATTCTGCGTGACCGCATCAATGACGACAAAATCATTGCCGAGTCCGTGCATTTTGGTGAATTTCATTAACATCAGTGTTATCTCACTGCCGCGGGCAGCAAACTTTCGCCGCTCAGCAGATCTTCGATGGTTTCACGTCGTCTGACCAAATGCACCTGATCGCCATCGACCATCACTTCTGGCGCTCGCGGGCGACTGTTGTAATTGGAACTCATTACGAAACCATAGGCACCAGCTGACATCAGGCACAGATAATCGCCGGCGCAGATCGCCAGAGGTCGGTCTTTAGCGAGAAAGTCGCCGGTTTCACAGACAGGTCCGACTACGTCGTAAACGGCGCTCTTGGCCACAGCACTCCCAGAGTTGCCGGTTGAAATCGGTTGAATATCCATCCACGCCTGATACAGCGCAGGACGAATCATATCGTTCATGGCTGCGTCGACAATGGCAAAGTTCTTCTCACCATTGCTTTTCAAGTACTGTACCTGGGTCAACATTACCCCGGCATTGGCTGTAATCGAGCGGCCTGGTTCCAACACTAGGGTTTCACTGCGGCCCATCAAGAGCGGCAAAATTGCCGACATATAGCTCTGGGGAGTGGGTGGCTGCTCGTTGTCATAGCGCACACCGAGACCGCCGCCAATATCAATATGTTGCAGAGTTATACCCAGTCCAGCCAGTTCGTCCACCAGTGCCAACAAACGTTCCAGCGCAGCAACAAAGGGCGCTATATCCACTAGCTGTGAGCCGATATGGCAGTCGACTCCGACTACATTAATATGTGCCATCTGTGCAGCACGCTGATAGACCTGAGCGGCCAGATTGATATCTATACCAAACTTATTTTCTTTTAGACCCGTAGAAATATAGGGATGGGTCTGGGCATCGACATCGGGATTTACCCGCAGAGACACTGCCGCGATTGCGCCACAGCTGGCTGCAGTGCTGTTTAGTAGTTCAAGCTCGGCTTCGGATTCGACATTGAAACAGTGAATGCCCAGCTCAAGGGCACGCTGCATCTCGCCGGCAGTCTTGGCGACACCGGAAAATACCACTTTGGCGGGATCACCGCCGGCGCGCAACACACGCTCAAGCTCGCCAATAGAGACGATATCGAAGCCCGCGCCCAGTTGGGCCAGGGTTTGCAGTACGGCAATATTAGAATTAGCCTTTACCGCATAGCAAATTAGATGCTCTTTATCGGCCAGAGCCGATTGGTAGGCGAGAAAATTATTGCTCAGGGCGGCCTTGCTATAGACGTAGCAAGGTGTGCCAAATTCGGCGGCAATAGCAGAGAGCGGAGTGCTCTCGATAAACAGGTTCCCATCCTGGGGACTAACGGCATGGTGCATAATAATTTATTCTTTATTTTGGTTAGCTAATGTTTGGTGACTCGAATCTTGGTGACTAAAATCTTGGTGACTAAAATCTTGGTGACTAAAAGTCTGGTAGCTTTGTGTTGAAGAGCCAGATGCTTGATAAGTCACTGAAACGTCTTCCGGAAGATATAAATCGCCCTTGTTGCCGCAGCCTGACATGGCTATGGCGACAAAAATGACGCTAGCAGATCGGATTGCTGTTCCACGATTGATTCGCGGTAGATTGCTAAATAAATGCGCAAGTAAATAACGATACATGGTTTATAATTCCTACCGGTGACGAGACTGTATGCCTATCTAACGTTTAGACGTCAGTATAGCGGCAGTGGCGGACGACACTCAAACAAATATGCGGCGCGAGCCCAATCTATAACTCACTTGGCATTGGCCGGGCACTGGATGTAATAAATGAATGAAGCACAGTTTAATCAGTTGGCAGACGAGCTGATGTTTTCTATCGAAGAGAGCATTGATGACAGTGGTGCGGATATAGATTACGAGAACAGTGCCGGCATGCTCACCATTACCTGCGAAAGCAACGGCACGCAGATTATTTTGTCACGGCAAGCGGCGGTGGGTGAAATCTGGCTGGCGGCGAAATCCGGTGGTTTTCACTTTAAGCTGCAAGAGGGCATCTGGTGCAATACAGTCAGCGGCGTACCGCTGATTGATATGCTTAGCCAAGCTTGCCTGGCCCAGTCAGGGGAAGCTGTCAGTTTCGATTTCTAGTTAATTCCTTTATCGGCGCCTAGGCTACTAGATATAAAGAGTCTCTTGGGTGCCAGACAATACTCTTCACTTTTCTTAACGCTCGCCGAGACGCGCCTTGGCACGACTAGCTGCTGCTACAACCTGAGCTGGTGCTGTGCCGCCAAGATGATCGCGGGCGGCAACTGATCCCTCTAGTGTTAGAACGTCAAACACATCGGCGCTGATCTCAGTGGAAAATTCTTGCAGTTCCTCGAGAGACATTTCTGAGAGATCTTTATTCTCAGCCAGTCCATAGGCAACGGATTTGCCAACAATCTCGTGGGAATCCCTAAAGGCAATACCTTTGCGAACCAGATAATCGGCCAGATCGGTGGCGGTTGAAAATCCACGGCGGGCGGCTTCATACATCATATCTTTGCGCGACTCGATGGCCGGGATCATATCGGCAAATGCACGCAGGCAGTCGCGCACTGTATCCACAGTATCAAACAGTGGCTCTTTATCTTCCTGATTGTCCTTGTTGTAGGCCAGTGGCTGGCTTTTCATCAGGGTTAGCAGAGAGATTAAGTGGCCATTGACCCTACCCGTTTTGCCGCGCACCAGCTCTGGAACATCGGGGTTTTTCTTCTGCGGCATAATCGACGAGCCGGTACAAAAACGATCCGGGAGATTGATAAACTGAAATTGCGCCGAGGTCCAGAGGACTAACTCTTCCGACATACGTGACATATGAGTCATCAGGATACTGGCAAAGGCACAGAACTCGATGGCAAAGTCGCGGTCGCTAACAGAGTCGAGGGAATTTTCGGTGGGCTTATCAAAAGCCAGTGCTCTAGCAGTAAACTCTCTGTCGATCGGATAGGTTGTTCCAGCCAGAGCGGCTGCACCCAGAGGGCTCTGATTGAGTCGTGTGCGGCAATCCTGCAAACGGCTGTAATCGCGCTCGAGCATTTCATTCCAGGCCAACAGATGGTGGCCAAAGGTTACTGGCTGGGCGGTTTGCAAATGGGTGAAGCCGGGCATAATAGTGTTGGCTTCCTGCTCTGCCAGCCCGATCAAGCCATCTTGCAAACGCGTCAAAATCGGCCCTATATGATCGATTTGGTCACGCAGCCAGAGGCGAATATCGGTTGCCACCTGGTCGTTGCGCGAGCGGCCAGTGTGCAATTTCTTGCCGACAATGCCGATTTTGGCGGTGAGGGCAGCTTCGATGTTCATATGCACATCTTCCAGAACCACCGACCAGGGAAATTCACCGGCCTCGATCTGCGCTTCAATCTCTTGCAGTCCGAGCATAATTTGATCGCGCTCGGCTTCGGTTAACACGCCCGCCTCGCAGAGCATGCTGGCGTGAGCAACAGAACCCTGAATATCTTGGCGATAGAGGCGCTGATCAAAATTTACAGAGGCTGTAAAGCGGGCGACGAAATCATCCACCGGCTCATTGAAACGGCCACCCCAAGCTTGATTAGTTTGTGTGGCTGCGGCGTTGTTGGTCTCGCTGTTTTCGTTATTACTCATCGACTTGTTTGCTCAGTGGTTATATCGCGACTAGGATTATAGCTAATCACAGGGATGAGCAATAACTCGAATGAGTGATTCAGGGGAAAATCAGACTCAAATAGGCGATTATTTTATTCCTGACCTCTGTCGCGGGCAGGGATTGTTGGGAATATTTATTATTGCTGCCTTATCGGCGTTGTTAATGGCGCTCCTTAAAAGTGGCATTGGCGACTTCGATTTTCTCTGGCTGGGCAAAATTGCGCTGCTGATCTTCTGGATTGCGCTAATCAGCGCAATGTTTTTATGCCGCGCGAGACCCTATTTACTGCATCTTACCCTGCCTCGTGTAGCCTTGATTAATTATCTCTTGGTTTTGTTGGCCGCAGCTCTCTGTGCCGTCGCTGCAGAATACTGGAACAGCTATTGGCTCATCGGAATCTGGCGGGCGGATCCGCTTGCTATATTGAACACTGTTCTGATCGCGGCGATTCCCGCTGGCGTAATCTTGCGAATTTACTATCTTCAGCAGCGCTTACATCAACAGCAAAGTGCCGGGCTGGCAGCGCGACTGGCAGCCTTGCAAGCAACCATCCGGCCACACTTTTTATTTAACAGTATGAACAGTCTCGCGACCCTGATTCGCATCGATGCAGACAAGGCGGAAAAAACGGTTGAGAACCTCTGTGATCTTTTTCGTTACGCCCTGAAAAACACCAATTCAGTGACATTGCAGGAAGAAGTGGATGCTTGCCAGCGCTATTTGGAGATCGAAAAGTTACGCCTCGACGAGCGTCTTGAGTACAGTTGGGATATTAAAGTCGATCTAAACAGGGTTCGTGTTCCCCCTTTGATTTTGCAGCCATTAATTGAAAATGCGGTTTTCCATGGTGTGCAGCCGGCTATTCAGGGAGGCTCCATCTATATCACTATCTATAACTGTGGGGATTGGCTGACCATAGACCTGGTTAACAGCCTCCCAGAGACTGGCAATAATAAAACAGCGCTTTCTGAAATTACCTCTGGCCACCAATTGGCGCTGGATAATTTGCGCTGTCGGCTCGACGCCTATTTTAGTGGCAGCGCCGAGTTACAGGAAACTGTATTCAAAAATCACTACCATACGAGGATTCTATTTAAACCATTGGAGGGTTAAAGATGATCAAGGTATTGATCGTAGATGATGAATCGCTGGCACGGATCCGCCTGCAGCGTCTGCTCGAAAAAAATTCGGATATAGATGTTGTCGGGGAGGCGAGAAACGGCCTTGAAGCAGTCCAGATGGCGCATTTATATCTGCCGGGCGTTGTACTGATGGATGTGCGCATGCCGGAGATGGATGGGCTCGACGCTGCGCGGCAGATCGCCAAAATGGTGCCCCCCCCCGGCAGTGATTTTCTGCACCGTATTTGAAGACTTCGCGCTGCGTGCATTTGATGCCAAAGCCTTTGCCTACTTACTTAAACCGATCAAAGCCAATGAGCTGGGTGAGGCGCTACAGCGAGCCGCAAGCGCAACCCGCGCCCAACTTAATGGCCAGGCGCCGAGTCATAGGCGGCATCTCTGCAGCAGGACCCATAACGGCCTTGAGCTGGTTGCAGTAGAACAGATTCGCCTGCTCCAGGCCGATCAAAAATATATCACCGCTTATACCGCTGAAGGCGAAACCGTACTCTCCGATACCCTCAAGGATATTGAAAAGGAGTTCTCACAGCTTTTTATTCGAGTGCATCGCAGCGCATTGGTTGCCCGGAATGCCATTGAAGGGCTGACCTATGCTGAGGGTCACCTGGCAGTTAAGATCAGGGATATAGAGATTCAGCCCATTGTCAGTCGTCGCCTGGAACCGAAACTACGGCAGTTATTACCCCAGCTCTAGAGCTGCCTTTGGGGGATAAAATTCCCCGCATTAGAGCTGCCCAAGCGCAGTCAAATGGTCGATAATGTCTGCCTATACAATCACAGTGATGGAATTTCAGTGCCCCAGACGATCCGAATTGCGACGCGAAAGAGCCCCTTGGCGCTTTGGCAGGCCGAGTTTGTAAAAGCTAAATTACTTGAGAATCACCCACATCTTGATGTCCAGCTGGTGGCCATGACCACTCGCGGTGATGTACTGCTGGATACGCCACTGGCAAAAGTCGGCGGCAAAGGTCTGTTTGTCAAAGAGCTCGAAGTGGCTATGCTTGAAAATCGCGCCGATATTGCCGTGCACTCCATGAAAGATGTGCCCATGGAGTTTCCTCCTGGACTTGGCCTAACGGTGATCTGTGAGCGTGAAGATCCCCTAGATGCCTTCGTCTCTAATCGCTATATCAATCTTGCCGAGTTGCCTCCCGGATCTGTGGTGGGAACGTCCAGCCTCCGACGTCAGTGCCAGATTCGTGCGACCTTTCCAGAATTACAGATCAAAGACCTGCGCGGCAATGTTAATACTCGCTTGGCGAAACTGGATTACGGTGATTACGACGCAATTATTCTCGCTAGTGCCGGACTGATGCGGTTGGGTATGGAAGCGAGAATTGCCTCGCGTCTGGAGCCTGAGCTCTGTCTGCCTGCTGGTGGCCAGGGTGCCGTGGGTATCGAATGTCGACTCGAAGATCAGGCCACCATCGACTTATTGAAACCTTTAGAACACAGTCAGACGCGCATCCGCGTTACCGCCGAGCGCGCGCTTAATCGACGTCTAGAAGGCGGCTGTCAGGTGCCTATTGCCTGTTACGCTGAGTTGGATGAAACCGGTGACTCTCTAAAGCTGCGCGGCCTGGTCGGCAGTGTCGATGGCACGCGTATTCTGCAAGACCAACTCTCTGCTCCGGTAGAGCAGGCAGAGAGACTGGGTATTGAGCTGGCCGAGCGATTATTAGCCGCAGGTGCAGGTGAAATTCTCGCCGAGGTTTACGGGGCAGACTAATGTCGCAACGCATCCTGGTGATCAGGCCCTCGCGGCAGGCAGATCAATTTATTACTCTGCTTGAGCAGACTGGTGCTCAGGTATGTCATATCCCGGTGATGTCCATCGAACCTATAGTTGATGGCCAGTCGATTAAAAACCTGATCCTGGAAGTGGATAATTTTGATAAGGCCATCTGTGTTAGCGGCAATGCTGCCGAATTGACCATTGAATGGCTGGACCGTTACTGGCCCATGCAACCTGTGGGCATAGAGTTTTTTGCCGTGGGGCAACAGACTGCACAAATTCTCGGTGCTGCAGATATTACTGCTCTGTCACCGAGTGGGCGACAAAATAGTGAGGCACTCTTGGCCCTGCCTGAGTTGCAGGACCTTAGTGGTCAGCGGGTGATTATTTTTCGTGGCCGCGGCGGTCGAGAAATTCTTGGTGATACTCTTGTTAAACGCGGTGCGCGTGTTGATTATTGCGAACTTTATGAACGCGTAATCAATCCAGAGCAGGCGCTGTTAGCACGCCAACAGTTGGTCCAGTGTGACTGTCTGGTGGCTCATAGTGGCGAGTTGCTAACAGCCTTGGGTGACCAGTCCGGAGAGCCGGCGGCTGAGACCGCTGTAGTGGTTCCCAGTGAGCGAGTGGCAGAGATTGCCCGGGAATTAGGTTATCAGAATATTGTCAGTGCCGAGAATGCACTGCCAGAGTCGATGTTGGTCGCGGTGCAGAAGGCGCTGTAAATTATTGCGTCAAAAGCTGCTGACGGGCTATTCTTTGATTAATGAATAATTTTTTGGCGTTAAAATAGTGTTAAACAGACGCGCAACAAAAGAGGAAACACGGTGACTGAGAAAAAACCTGCTGCGCCTGCGGCGAGTGACAAGAGTGGTTCTGCGAAGGCCAGTTCTTCTGTAGCTGATAAGTCCAGTTCAGTTAAGTCATCTGCGAAGAGCGGGGCCACCGAGGCTTCTGATAATAAAGCGTCTAAGAACAAAGCTCCTAATAATAGTGCTCTTGATAGAGGATCGAAGAAACCCTTCCCTTGGTTTAAAACGATTCTTTTGTTGTTACTGATCGCCGCACTGGCCGGGTCGGCTTGGTTTGGTTGGATGCAGTGGCAGCAGCGTACGGTTTTAGCCGACGGCCTGCAAAGTAGTTTAATTGCCTTTGAAGACAAGGTTGAGAGGCAGCAGCAAGCGACCATCCGCGCGGGTCAACAGCAGTCGCAAACCATTAAAGCGTTGCAGGACCAACTCTACTCTCTGCGCCTGCTGAGCAATCGTCAGGCCGAACAGATATTAACCCTTGGCACCGCGACTCGAGGTGATTGGTTGCTGGCAGAGGCCGCCTATCTAGTGCGCTTGGCCAATCAGCGTCTCCAAGTTGAACGCAGCGTCGACAATCCTCTAGCGATATTGGAAAGTGTCGACAGTATTTTTGTTCAAATCAATGATCCTGAATTACTGGCGGTGCGCAATGCCTTGGCGATTGATATTGCCGCTCTGCGCATGACTGAAAAAGTCGATCGCGAGGGTATCTACCTTGAGTTACAGGCAATCTCATCTGCCCTTGAAGCACTGTCGATACTCGAGGCCCATGCTAATTCTGAAGTTACTCAATTAGAGCAGGGCGCTGAGCAGCCGCCAAACTCTCTGGCTGAAACCCTTGAGCGCTTCACTGAAAAATTTGGCAACTTAATTGTCCTGCAAAAGCGCCAGCAACCGATTGAACCTTTGCTCAGCCGTGCGGAACAAACCATGGTACGTCAGAACCTCTATCTGCTGCTGGAGCAGGCGCAGAGTGCGTTGTTGCGCGAAGAGCAGGGGATCTACAGCAATAGCCTCAATAAAGCCGAGACATTATTGCGCCGCTACTTTCAGTTAAACAGTGAATCCGAAGCCTCGATCGCTAGATTGCAAACCCTCGCTGAGCGCTCAGTAAGCCAGCTGCTACCGGATATCTCTGGCTCCCAAAATGCGATCCAAACAGTCCTGAATTTACGTCATAGCAGCGCAGCTGACGAGGGAGCCGAACAGTGAGAAAGCTTTTATTGTTGCTAGTGCTGGCCCTACTTGTGGGCGCGCTGGCAGTCTGGGTATTACAGTTTGGCAGTGGCTATGTGCTGCTAAGCTTTGCTGAGTTCACTATTGAGATGAGTGCCTGGACTGGGCTGCTGATCTATGTGACAGCCACGGCACTGCTGTTCTGGTTGCTGCTGACTTGGCGTTGGATTATGGGTGCCGGGGGCTTTAGGGCCTGGTGGCGCAATCGCCGCAGTGCGCGCAATCAGAATCAGACCGCCGAAGGGTTGCTGCTGTTTGCTGGCGACGATTGGCAGGAGGCGGCAAAACTGTTGTTCCAGTCTGCGGATAAATCCTCTATGCCAGTGGTTAGCTTGCTGTTCGCAGCCCGAGCTGCTGCAGACGGCGAACAGTTTGACGGGGCGCGTCAGATTTTACAGCGACTTAAAAATTCTTATCCAAAGAGCCATTTTGTTGCTGATAAGGCACTGGCCGAAACCTATCTACTGCAAGAAAATCCCGAGGAAGCGCTGAAAATTCTGCAGGCGATCTATGCTGAAAATCCGCGAGACAAAGCGCTTTTGCGACTCTTGACCGATGCTCACTACCTCTCTGAAGGTTGGGCCGCTCTACAAAAAATGTTGCGCGACCTGAGGCGTTTTCAAGCGATCAGCGAAGCGGATTTAGCCAGTTTAGAGCAGGACGTTTACTGCAACCTGTTGGATGGTTTTTTTGCTGATGGCAAGCGCTCAATCAATGAGAAGAGAGCGGCACTGGAAGATATTTGGTATTTAATTCCAAGAAAACAGCAGCGAGACCCACTGATTATTTCCAGCTATGGCGCCAGCCTTGGCAGAGTTCAATTAGTGGAAAAACAGCAGGCGCTGTTGACCAAAGCGCTAAATCGACAGTGGCATCCGCTGTTGGTTGTGCAGTTTGGCGAGCTTGAATCAGCCAGTCCAGAAAAGCAGCTGATGGTGGCTGAGAAATGGTTTGTGCAGCACAGTGACGATGCCGACCTGCTATTGGCACTGGGAAAAATCTGTCAGCGCCTGCAGTTTTGGGGCAAGGCCAAAGACTATCTTATGGCTGCCGTAAAATTGCGTCCCTCGGTTCAGGCCTCGATCTATCTGGCCACTGTGCTGGAAAAGATTGGCGACAGTAAAACCAGCGCTGAGGTCTATAAGCAAGGATTGCTCTCTGCACTTAAGTCAGAGCAAGAGCAGCTAAACGACTAGCTGCGTCAAAGTCGGGGTGCTTAAGCCGCGGTTTGAAAGCTCCGCAGCAGCTCTATCTCATCGGCCCAGATTGACGGATCTATGGTTTCTAGCACCAGTGGAATTCCGTCAAAACGCTTATCCTGCATAATAAATTGAAAAACATTTAGTCCCAAGTTGCCGTGCCCAAGACTGTGGTGACGATCGACGCGGCTGGCGTATTCCGAGCGTGAATCATTTAGATGCATGCCACAGAGATAGTCAAAGCCAACAATCCGTTGAAAATCATCGAAGACCTTCTCGCAGCCATCGGTGCTTCGCATGTCGTAGCCCGCGGCAAAAGCGTGGCAGGTGTCATAGCAGATACCGACACGGCTCTTATCTTCGACACCGTCGATCATGGCTGCCAACTGTTCAAAACTAAAGCCAAGGTTGCTGCCCTGACCTGCAGTGTTCTCAATGACTGCAGTGACTCCTGAAGTTTGCTCCAAGGCTAGATTGATTGACTCGGCTATCTTGGCTATACACTGCTCTTCCGAAATTTTGCGCAAATGGCTGCCGGGATGAAAGTTGAGATATTTGAGTCCCAGTTGCTCACAGCGACGCAGTTCATCGACAAAGGCTTCTCGGGATTTTTCCAGTCCCTCAGTCTCAGGGTGGCCAAGATTAATCAGGTAGCTGTCGTGAGGCAGAATCTGCTCCGGTAAAAAATTATAGAGTTCACAGTTCTCTCTAAACTTCTCAATGCTCTCTTGGCTCAGCGGCTTGGCCTGCCATTGGCGCTGATTTTTGGTAAAGAACGCAAAGGCGTTGGCACCTATTGCATGGGCATTCAGTGGTGCATTTTCGATGCCGCCAGCCGCACTAACGTGAGCGCCAATATATTTCATAGGGGTCTATTCTCGAGAAGATAAGTAAACGGTTTAGGAAGGGGATGATAATAATGTAAAAGGGATTAATCTCCAACGGCCTTGATTGTTATCAAGAGGTTTGCAGTCAAAATTTGCTAACCTCATAGGTTGATACGACAATCGCCTATTCTTTATGACTGATTTTGAATGCACTCCCCAGGTAGATCTAGAGTTTATGAATCGAGAGCACCGCAAAGCTTTCGAAGATGCCAATGCCTTAAAGCGTCTGCTCGATAGTGCCTTGGCGTTGCGACTCGACAGCGACTTAGAATCTGATGAGTTTGGAGATGAGCTTGGAGATGAGTTTGGAGATGCGATAGCCGCGGAAGTAGAGATCAAGTCGAGCCTGCCCGGCAGCGCAGAAATAGAACAGCTGATGCAGGTGCTGTTGCAGGACACTGTCACGCACTTTGAGCTTGAAGAACAGTGCATGGAGGAATATGGATTTCCCGCTCGGGAGGAGCACAACCTAGAGCATCGGCGGGTATTACAATGGATGGAGGCGGAGCACAGCCGCTGGAGCAGTGATTGCAGTATTGAAACGATCAATCATCTCAGTATTTACGCGGCAGACAGATTCCCCCAGTGGTTGCTCAACCATATAGTCACCATGGATACGGTTATGGCCAGCTATGTCCACCGTCATGGCGGTATCTCTCTTTAAATCCAGCTTTCTTTAAATACAACTCTCTTTAAATACAACTCTCTTTAAATACCGTTTACTCTAAATAGCATTTATTTTAGATGCGATTTCTTTTTAGATCACGAATTAAAAAGCGCGCCGGATGCATGGCCTGACGGAGCTCTTTAGGCAGCTTTTCATCAAGTTCGGGTGTCTCGCCGGCAATCTCTGCCGCCAGTAATTCGGCTGTTAATGGCGCATAACTCAGGCCTCTCGAACCCATACCGCAATTGACATAGAGATTGGGCAGATAGGCTCCGAGAGTAGTCATGGGAGTCTTGGCATCGCGGCGCAATTTGGCGTAATCCTCAAGCATAGCTGCTCGGTCCGGCACGGGTCCGGCAATCGGCAGATAATCTGAGGTGGTGCAGCGAAAGTTAGCCCGCCCAGTTAAGCTTTCATTGGTCGGGTTACCCAGCACTGCTGCCAGTCCGGCATCTGTAGCTGCTATTTGTGCCAAGTTGGTCTGATGGTCTATATCCCGCAGTTCGGTGGTAAACAGATCTTTGTTATAAGTCGCGCCGCAGCCGTGTAAACCCTCTTCGGCGGGGGTGATATAGCACTCGCCACAGATCACCATTTTCATTTTACTGCTCTCTGGGGTGCAGGGCAGTTGGGTGATCTGGCCGCGAATTTTGCGTAGGGGCAAATAGGCTGTCTGGCTAAACTGTTTGCAGTCGAAGGCACTGGCAATAATCAGACTTTCGCTGTGGCCTTCCAGTACCAATTGCTGATTTGTATCACGCAGCTCCCAGCCCTGCTGTTGCTCGTTATATTCGAGGCTTTGGATGTCGGCTTGAACTAGGGGGATATCATTTAGCGCGAGCAGCTGCTCGCAGATAAGCTGCGGTGGCAACCAGCCTAATTTGGGAAAATATAGAGCCGACTCAGCCTGCAATGGCACGCCGCTCAACTCTTCCAGTTGCTTATGGGCAATGGTTTCGACCATCTGAGTCTGATCGGCATAGCGCTGACTAATTAGTTTGAAGTCTTTGCGGGCCTTGTCATTTTCGGGTACCACCAACACACCGCACTGGCGGCCTAAGCCACTGTCCCAGAAGGGCTGGTAGTAGTCGCTGGCAAATTGAATGGCCGCGAGATTAACTCGGGGCAATAGATCATCTCGGGGGGATAGCTTGGGGTAGACGATGCCTTCAGGGTTACCCGAAGCCTCGGCACCGGCGTGGCCGTGGCGGTCTATAACAGTCACCTGGAAGCCGCGCTTTTTTAATGCCGCAGCCACTGTGCAGCCAGAGATTCCAGCGCCTATAACAGTGACTGTTTTACGGGTTCTGGGAACCGGATTGGCGGTTTCAAACCAGGGCATAGTGCTGGGTTGCTGCTTGCTCATTGCTCGAGGCCGAACTCAGTACAGATCTGCTGGCACCAGCGGTTAATGTAATCGTCGCTGAGATCCAGTTGGTTTTCATCATCCAGTGCCAGGCCGACAAAATACTCTTTATTGTCGGTTAGGGCCTTGGACTCGTCGAACTCATAACCTTTGTTTGGCCATTCGCCAACCATGGTGGCGCCGCGATTTTTGACCTTGGCCCAGAGGTAACCGAGGGCATCCTGGAACCATTCCGGATAGCCGATCTGATCGCCGAGACCGTAAACTGCCACGCGCTTGCCCGTAAAATCGATCTGCTCCAGCTCGTCCCAGTGGCTTTCCCAGTCCTCCTGCAACTCGCCATAATCCCAGGTTGGAATGCCGAGTATCAGCAGGTCATAGTCGGCAATTAGGCTGAGGGGTTGGTCGGCGATATTGTGCAGGGTGACGCTGTCGCTGTGTTGGCTATTAATTTGCGCGCAGATTTTCTCCCCAGCCATTTCGGTGTAGCAGGTCGAACTGCCGTAAAAAAGGCCGATTGCTGAACTCATTAATTTTTCTCAAGCTGGGAGTAGTTATTTTGTGCTGCATGACAGACGGTCATGATACCTGCTCTGCCGGTGTCACGGAATGCTATTTATTGGCTCTCTATTTTAGACGCCGCCGGCAAAATCCAGCTGTCGCCAAGCTTCATAGACAATAATCGAGACCGTATTGGAGAGGTTGAGACTGCGGCTCTCTTTTTGCATAGGTAGGCGCAACACCTGCTCGACTCCAAGACCGTCGCGAACATCTTCAGGCAGGCCTCGAGTTTCAGGGCCAAATAACAGTGCATCACCCTCTTCGAAGCGGGCCGAGGAATAGCAAACTGTCCCTTTGGTGCTGAGGGCATAAATCTTTTTCGGCTGCTCGCTCTGCTGATAGTCCTCGAAACTGGCGTGGACTTTTAAAGACTGAAACTCTCTGTAGTCGAGGCCGGCGCGACGTAACTTTTTGTCATCCAGATCGAAGCCCAGAGGCTCGATCAGATGCAGGCGAAAACCGGTATTGGCGCAGAGGCGAATAATATTGCCGGTATTGGGGGGAATTTCCGGTTGGTAGAGCACTATATCGAGCATTAATTTTTAAGAGGCGACTTAGGCGTCGACAATCTCCACCATTAAATCATCTGACAGACTTTCGAGAATGGCGGTTAGCTGGTCTCCAGTCATTCCCTCTGGCAGCTGCAGGTAGGTGTGAGCGTAAAACATCATGCCGGCTGACATAGGTGTGTTTTCGCAGAAGGTTTCCAGAGAGATAAGGCTGACATTATGACTCGCCAGCAGAGCTGAAATTTCACCGACAATGCCTGGGCGATCATTGGCGACGATCTCGATGCAGCTGACCTCGGCGTCTTTTTCCTGGCTTGGAGCACTTTGCTCAACAATAATCTTTATTCCATGGGCGGAGAGTGCGGCCAAAGCCTGCTCCAGATCAGCGTGCTTGGCGGGCTCAACTTCGACTAGCAGGATGCCGGCAAACTTACCTGCCAGGCGTGCCATGCTGCTTTCCATCCAGTTGCCACCATGCTCGATGACTGTCTGAGAAATCTGCTCAACTATGCCTTCGCGGTCATCGGCGATCACCGTTAGTACTAAATAATCTGTCATTTTTCATTCCTCTGCTTAACTGAAAATGATTATGGCACTATTATGCAGGTCAGATAAATCTGAAACTGTCTGATTGGATAAATATGTTTCAATCAACCACTTAATCAACCAACGCCCTCAATAAAGGGCTAATGCAATTTAGGAAGCCTATAAAGTGATAGAAATTCCCGCAGAAATGTTAAGTGCAGAAATCCTCTACGGAATTATCGAAGAGTTTATCTTGCGTGAGGGCACTGATTACGGCTCCAACGAGGTCAGTTTGGACAGTAAAATCGACCAGGTAAAGCGTCAGCTGGGTAAGGGCGATGTATTGATCACCTTTGACCCGGCTACTGAAAACTGCAATCTATTGACTCGCCATCAATTCAAAAAATATCAGGCTGAGCAAGAAGATGCTGAGCAGCAGCCTTGAATAAAGGACCCTTAGGTGGAGGAGCTCTAAATAAAGGAGCCTTGCATAGGGGAGGGAAGCACCAGCCTGCGGTAACTGCCGCAGCAGTGTTTGCCGACTGGCTCGAGCAACTTGAGGCGGCACCACAGATACTGGTCGGATTTAGTGGTGGCCTCGACTCCACCGTATTACTGCATTTACTCTGTGAGTTACTGCCTCCGGAGTGCATTACAGCTGTGCATATTCACCATGGACTGTCTGAAAATGCCGATAATTGGCAGCAACATGCAAAAGCGCTCTGCCATTCTCTGGGGGTGCCTCTAATTAGCGAATCTGTAGCGGTCAATGAAACCGGCTCCGGGCTTGAGTCCGCGGCGCGAGACGCACGCTACAACGTGTTTGAAAAGCACCTGATCGAAGATGGCCTGCTGCTTTTGGGTCACCATGCTGATGATCAGGTGGAGACAGTGCTGTTCCGTTTATTGCGGGGTTCCGGTGCCAGAGGCCTGTCGGGAATTCCACAAACCCGAGCCGTAGGTCTAGGGCATCTGATTAGACCGTTGCTCAATCGGCCAAAGTCGAGCTTGCAGGTCTATGCCGAAACTAAGCAGCTGTCTTGGATTGAGGACGAGAGCAATCAACAGGAACAGTTTGATCGCAACTATTTGCGCAACAGTGTCATTCCTACGCTGGCGCAGCGCTGGCCCGATTATGTTCAGGGCGTTATGCGCAGCGCTGAGCTGAGTGGTCAGGCTGATCAGCTTGCGGACTCAGTGGCGCGAGCCGATCTTGCCGGACTTGATCCGCGCCCAGATCAAGGCGGTTGGTCATTGGATTTAACCCAATTTATTCAGCTGGAGCCGCTGCGGCAGAAAAATCTCCTGCGCTACTGGCCTGAGGTTTATGGGCTGGCAGCACTGGGGCAGACATTTATAGATGAAGTGATGAGCTCTCTGCTGACTGCCCGTGAGGACAGTGAGCCGAAAGTGGTGCGGGCCGATCTGCAACTGTGCCGCTACCGACAGCGACTCTATTTGCTGAAACTCAGTGGGCGGCCAAAAGCCGATTTGGATCTCTGTCTATTTTGGTCTGGCGATGAGCTATTAGTGCTGCCCGACGGCAATCTATTAACCGCTGAGCGAGCGCTTGGCGAAGGTCTGCGTCTAGACAGTATTGAGCGCTTGCAGGTGCGCTTTCGCCGCGGCGGTGAACGCTGCCGGCCAATGGGCCGCGAACACTCCAACAGCCTCAAGAAATTGCTTCAGGAATACGCCTTAGAGCCTTGGTGGCGAGAGCGAGTACCGCTATTTTACATCGACGAGCAGCTGGTCGCTGTGGGCAATCTTTGGGTCTGTGAGGGCTGGCAGGCTGGGCCCGAAATAGAAGGCTTAAAAATCATCTGGCAGACAAACTCTCTGTAGAAACCTCTATACCTTTCTGTTAATCTATTCTCCCATCTTAGGTAGGGTGGGTCTCGGTCATTTTCACGGCCAAACAAGCCTTTCTCGATTACATTTTTCAAGATTCTGTTCTTATGGAATGCATTTCTATTTGAGCACAGAATCGTGGTTTTACAGGGTCTTTATGACACGTTTTATTTTTGTTACCGGTGGTGTTGTCTCGTCTTTGGGTAAAGGTATATCAGCGGCATCGCTGGCTGCTGTTCTGGAATCCCGCGGACTCAACGTCACAATCCTCAAGCTCGACCCCTATTTAAATGTCGACCCCGGAACCATGAGCCCCTATCAGCACGGTGAAGTTTATGTCACTGAAGATGGCGCTGAGACGGATCTGGATCTTGGCCACTATGAGCGTTTCCTGCGTTCGAAGATGACCAAGAACAATAACTTCACCAGTGGCCAGGTCTACGAAACGGTTTTACGTCGCGAACGTCGCGGTGATTACCTGGGCGGCACTGTGCAGGTAATCCCGCACCTAACCAACGAAATTAAGCGCCGTGTCTATGCCGGTGCGGGTGATGCAGATATTGCCGTGGTTGAGATCGGTGGTACTGTCGGTGATATCGAGTCACAACCTTTCCTTGAAGCGGTTCGTCAGCTTAAAGTTGAGTTGGGCTATAAACGTGCGTTGCTATTGCACCTGACACTGGTGCCCTACATTGCCTCTGCTGGCGAAACCAAGACCAAGCCAACTCAGCACTCGGTAAAAGAAATGCGTTCCATTGGCCTGCAGCCTGATGTGCTGCTGTGTCGCTCTGAAGTGCCAATTGAAGAGAGTCAGCGCCAGAAAATCTCGCTGTTCACCAACGTTGAAGAGCGTGCGGTGATTCCAGTAATGGATGCGGTGAGTATTTACCAAATTCCACGCATGCTCCACGAGCGCGGCTTGGATCAATTTGTTGTCGATCGCTTTGAACTGGACGTGCCTGATGCGGATCTCAGCGAGTGGGATTTCGTGGTCCAGAGCCAGTTGCACTCCGATGGTCTGGTGACTATCGCCATGGTCGGCAAGTACATGGAACTCCTGGATGCTTACAAATCCCTGACTGAGGCGTTGACTCACGCCGGCATTCACAATAAGACCAAAGTTAAAGTTCGCTATATTGACTCCGAGCTGCTTGAGCGGGATCACTCCTTACTGGATGGCGTCGACGCTATTTTGGTGCCCGGAGGTTTTGGTACTCGAGGCACAGAAGGCAAAGTCTTCGCGGTTAAAACAGCCCGTGAAAACAATATTCCCTACCTGGGTATTTGTCTGGGTATGCAGATTGCGATTATTGAATATGCGCGCAATGTCTGCGGCCTTGAAGGGGCTAACAGCACCGAATTTGATCCGGCAACAGCCAACCCAGTGGTCGGTCTGATTGCTGAGTGGATCGATGCCTCAGGCAACAAAGAGTCTCGGACCGAGGATTCTGATCTCGGCGGCACCATGCGCCTTGGGTCTCAGGTCTGTCATCTGGTTCCCGGTTCTATGGCCCATGGTATTTATGGCGCTGATCAGGTAGAAGAACGTCACCGTCATCGCTTTGAGGTAAACAATAATTACTTGCCGGCGCTGAAAGAAGCCGGTCTGGTGGTTGGCGGTCTGTCTCACGACAAGACATTGGTAGAAACTATCGAGTTACCCAATCACCCCTGGTTCTTTGCCAGCCAGTTCCATCCGGAATTTAATTCCACACCCCGCGATGGCCATCCGTTGTTTGAAGGCTTTGTAAACGCGGCGCTGGATTATCAGAACCAGTCATCTAGTCAGGAAGCCAAATAATGAGCGCAGTGACGATTCAAGTAGCCGATATAGGCGTTAGCAATGATGCTCCAATGGTGTTGTTTGGGGGCATGAATGTGCTTGAGTCGCGGGATATGGCCATGCAGATTGCAGAAGCCTATGTTCGTGCCACTGAAAAGCTTGGCATTCCCTATGTCTTTAAGGCTTCTTTTGATAAGGCCAATCGTTCGTCGATTGATTCCTATCGCGGTCCCGGCCTCGATGAAGGGCTGAAAATATTTCAGGAAATTAAGCAGACTTTTAATATTCCGCTGATCACTGATGTTCATGAAATCGAACAGGCTAAGCCTGTGGCGGAAGTCTGTGATGTGATTCAACTGCCAGCATTTCTTGCCCGCCAGACCGATTTGGTCAAGGCTATGGCGGAAACCGGTGCGGTGATCAATGTTAAAAAGCCGCAGTTTTTAAGTCCCGGCCAGATGGGCAATATCGTTGATAAATTCCGTGAGTGCGGCAACGACCAGATCATGCTCTGCGAGCGTGGCACCTGTATGGGCTACGACAACCTAGTTGTGGATATGCTCGGCTTTCGCACCATGAAAGACGTCAGTGGTGGTTTACCCTTAATATTTGATGTGACTCACGCACTGCAGTGTCGAGATCCCTTGGGCGCAGCCTCTGGCGGTCGTCGTCATCAGGTAGCTGAGTTGGGTCGTGCCGGTATTGCCGTAGGTATTGCCGGTCTATTTCTTGAGGCTCATCCGCACCCGGATCAGGCGCGCTGTGATGGCCCCAGTGCTTTACCCCTAGATAAGCTCGAGCCGTTTCTCGCGCAAATGAAAGCCTTTGATGACCTGATAAAATCCCAGGACGATCTCGGTATTATTTAAACTCGCCCATGAGGCTTTACCCCTGTCTCAGTGCGCCGTTAAACCAACTGTTACATATCATCATGTGCAACCCCCTTTGCGCATACCATTATAGATACTGGAGAAAATAGTAAATGAGCAACATTGTAGATATTCAGGCGTTTGAAATTCTCGATTCCCGCGGCAACCCTACTGTGCAAGCGGATGTGATCTTGGAGAATGGAGTTGTTGGAACTGCTAATGCTCCATCCGGTGCATCAACCGGTTCTCGTGAAGCGCTTGAGTTGCGCGATGGCGACAGCAGCCGTTATCTGGGTAAGGGCGTATTGACCGCCGTGAACAATATCAATACCACTATCAAAGCGCTGTTGGTTGGCCAGGATGTGGCTGAACAGCGTCAGCTGGACAAATTGATGATCGATGCTGACGGCACTGAGAACAAAGCGACACTGGGCGCCAACGCGATCCTCGCCGTTTCTCTGGCCGCGGCCAAAGCTGCCGCCATTGATCAGGGCATTCCTCTTTATGCCCACATCGCCAATGTTAACGGCACCCCAGGTCAGTACAGCATGCCTGTGCCGATGATGAATATTATCAACGGCGGCGAGCACGCCGATAACAATGTTGATATCCAAGAATTTATGGTCCAGCCAGTGGGTGCTAAAAGCTTCGCGGAAGCACTTCAAGTGGGTACTGAGATCTTCCATCAGCTGAAAAAAGTCCTCAGTAGCAAAGGTTTGAATACTGCAGTGGGTGATGAGGGTGGTTTTGCCCCTAATCTGGCCTCCAATGCTGAAGCGCTGGCGGTGATCAAGATAGCCACTGAAGCCGCTGGTTATGAGTTGGGCAAAGACGTTACCTTGGCGCTGGATTGCGCAGCCTCTGAGTTCTACAAAGATGGCCACTACAATCTCTCCGGTGAAGGCGTGGTATTTAGCTCAGAAGGCTTTAGCGACTACCTGGCAGAGCTCTGCGATGTCTATCCAATTATCTCTATTGAAGATGGTCTCGACGAGTCCGATTGGGATGGCTGGAAGTATCAGACCGAAAAGCTTGGGGAGCGTATTCAGTTAGTTGGCGATGATTTGTTTGTTACCAACACTAGCATCTTGCGTCGTGGTATCGAACTGGGTGTAGCCAACTCCATTCTGATCAAATTCAATCAGATCGGCACGTTGTCTGAGACTCTGGATGCCATTGCTATGGCCAAAGAGGCGGGTTACACCGCAGTTATTTCTCACCGCTCTGGCGAGACTGAAGACACGACTATCGCCGATCTTGCTGTGGCTACCGCTGCCGGTCAGATTAAAACCGGTTCACTGTGTCGCTCGGACCGTGTTGCCAAGTACAACCGTCTGTTGCGCATCGAAGCAGAGTTGGGTGAACAGGCTCAGTATCGCGGTCTAGCAGAATTTAAAGCCGCTCAGTAATTCCCGGCGTTGGCATTGTCGCCCATTGGCTTCTGCGCTCATTACTGATTTTCAGTGAAAGGGCGCAGCGGTTGATGGGCAAATATCCGAAAAGCGAATAGAATGCCTGCATGCGCTGGTTAATCATTATCTTAGTTGTTCTTCTGGCCGGTCTACAGTGGCGACTGTGGGTCGGTGAGGGCAGTCTCGCCCACCGTGCCGAGCTCAATCGACAGCTACAGCAACAGGAAGTTGAAAACCAAACTCTGCGTCAGCGCAATCAGCAGATTGCCACTGATGTGGAAAGCCTAAAAAACAATCTCGATGCCATTGAAGAAAAAGCCCGCGCCGATCTGGGCATGATCAAGCAGGGTGAGACTTTTTATCTGGTGATCGATAAAAAACGGCCGCCGCGGCCAACCCAGGACAGTCAATAATGACTGCCAACTATTGGGCCATTGCTCCCGCCGCCGGAAGTGGTCAGCGCTTTGGTGCTGAGATAGCGAAACAGTTTCAGCGCCTCGGTGACCATTTAATAGCTCAGCACAGTCTAAGTCGTCTGTTAAATATTCCCTGTATTACAACAATCATTGTTCCCTGTGATATGGCCTCGCCCTATTGGCAACAGATTCCAGCGGCCAGTGATTCTCGGGTCGAGCTTGTTGCCGGTGGTGCTGAGCGAGTTCACTCTGTACTGCAGGGGTTGCTGGCCATCAGTGATCGAGCTGACAGCAATGACTGGGTGTTAGTCCATGATATGGCGCGGCCCTGTATTACCAGTGGCGACATCAATAAGTTGATCGGCGAGCTAGCCGATCATGCTGTGGGTGGCATACTCGCCACCTCGGTGACTGATACTTTGAAGACAATCGACGCCGATAATCATATTCAAGCAACCCCAGATCGCAGCCTCTATCGCGCAGCGCAAACCCCGCAGATGTTTCGTTATGGCCTGTTGGCGAAAGCCCTTGAGGCAATGCTTAAAGAGGGTCAAATGCCCACTGATGAAGCCTCGGCCATAGAGTATTTGGGTGAGCAGGTAAAAGTTGTCGAAGGTCGTCGCGACAATATAAAAATTACTCACCGCGAAGATCTGATTATCGCTGCGGCGATCATGAGCCAACAGGAGGCTGAACAATGCGTATAGGACATGGTTACGATGTGCACCGATTCGGTCCTGGCGACAAGCTGATACTGGGTGGGGTGAGTATTCCCTATGAACATAGCTTTGTTGCTCATTCAGATGGCGATGTGCTGATTCATGCCCTGATCGATGCGCTGCTCGGCGCCGTGGCGCTGGGAGATATAGGCCAGCATTTCCCCGATACAGATGCTAAGTGGAAGGGCGCCAATAGCCGGCAACTGTTATTGGCGGTGGTCGCCATGATCAGGGGAAAAGGCTATAAACTGGGCAATGCTGATATCACTATTGTCGCCCAGCAGCCAAAAATGTTGCCGCACCTGGATAAGATGCGCCTCAATCTATCGGCGGATATAGGCTGTAATATTGATCAAATTAATATCAAAGCGACCACCACTGAAGAGCTTGGCTTTGCCGGGCGCAAGGAAGGTATCGCCTGTCATGCAGTGGCTTTATTGGTCTCTTCTTAAAACTGCCTAGAGCCTACTTAAAGACAGGTTAAAGACAGGTTAAAGACAGGTTAAAGACAACACAAGAGCTGAAATAATAAGCTCCACCGAAACACAACTTTCCTCGGATTAAACATTATCGACACACAAAGCTTCGACTTTCAGCGTTTCCCACGCCTGTTTCCAGCGACCTTTGGCCGCGCCCAGTTCCGTAGTCAGCCAGAAGACTTCCAAGTCGATGAAATACTCGGTTTTGAGCCCAGCGGTGAGGGTGAGCACCTGTTCGTACATATCCGCAAGCGCGATCAAAACACTCAGTGGGTGGCGGGGCTGCTGGCCGAGCTTGCCGGCATTAAGCGCAATGATGTGAGCTACTGTGGTATGAAAGACCGCTTTGCTGTGACCACTCAGTGGTTCAGCCTCTATTTGCCCGGCAAAGAAATTCCCCCGGAACAATTAGTGCACGGCGATTTTGAGATCCTCAGCATGGCGCGAAACAATAAAAAATTGCGCCGCGGTATGCATCGGGCCAATACCTTTAAACTAGTGCTGCGAGACTTCGCCGCGCTGGATGAGCATTTTACAGATATTGATGCTCGCCTCAGCAGTATCGCCAGCAACGGTGTGCCGAACTATTTTGGTGAACAGCGCTTTGGCCATGACTGTGGCAATTTACATCAGGCCCAGGACCTAATCGAGCGCGATCAACTCAAAGGTAACCGCCGGGGCACCGGCATTTACCTTTCGGCGGCGCGTTCCTGGCTGTTTAATCTTGTACTGGCTGAGCGCCTGCAGCAGAACAGCTGGTCAGAGCCCTTTGACCATGAGCCAGAGCCCAGCGGTCCACTCTGGGGTCGCGGTCGCTCAGCGGCCAGTGGTGATCTGGAAACATTGGAGCAGGGGGTTTTGGCCCCATGGCAGTCTTGGTGTTATGCATTGGAGCATGCTGGACTCAAGCAGGAGCGTCGGGCGCTGGTATTGACGCCGCAAAATATGCATTGGCAGAGATTGGCTGTGGATCAGTTGGAGCTCAGCTTTGACCTCTCTGGGGGCTGTTTTGCGACGGTGATACTGCGTGAAATCGCTGAATTATTCCGCCCTCCAATAGAGTCCCTGTGATATATTTGCAGGCTAATTTTAAAGCAAATTTTAAAGCAAATTACAAACTAACCCCGATAAGCCCTAGGCGGCTTTAGGAATAGAGGATACTGTGTGAACTCGATTGATTTGGCTGGTGTCGGCATGACCTCTCAGCGTACGCGTGAGCGGCTGATTCAGCGTTTGAAAGATCAGGGCATCACCAATCAACGGATCCTCGATGTCTTCCGGGTAACGCCACGACATATCTTTCTCGATGAGGCATTGGCCCATCGCGCCTACGAAGATACGGCTCTGCCTATCGGCTTTTCTCAGACCCTTTCCCAGCCCTATATAGTCGCTCGTATGACTGAAATTTTGCTCTCTGCCGGACCCTTGAAAAAGGTTCTTGAAATCGGCACAGGCTCTGGCTTTCAGGCGACTATCTTGGCGCAGTTAGTGGATAAGGTTTATTCAGTGGAACGTATAGAGCCACTGCTGATAAAGGCTAAAGAGCGTTTTCGCAAGTTGGGTTTACGTAATATCACCGCTGAACTCTCCGATGGCAGTTTTGGTTGGAAGCGCCACGCGCCTTACAACGGCATTATTACTACGGCAGCGCCCCAGGCGATTCCAGAGGACCTGTTACATCAGTTGGCACCAGACGGAATCCTGGTGATTCCGGTGGGTACTGGCGATGTTCAGGATTTGCGGGTTCTGCGCCGCATAGGCAGCTCATCTGAGTTTGAAGAAGAGATTGTCGAGCAGGTGAAATTTGTTCCATTGCTCGGTGGCTTAGCCCAATAAGGCTATTCGCTGCTAGGTGATTCGCTGCTAGATGCATGGCGAACGCACAGAAGACATATACAGAATCAACTTTGGGGTAACCATGCGCAGTTTCAAACAATACCTGTTACTTTTCTCCAAAGGCCTGGCTATGGGCGCTGCCGATGTGGTTCCCGGAGTTTCAGGAGGCACAATAGCCTTTGTCAGTGGCATCTATATGGAGCTAATTGACAGCATTAAGTCGTTGAATCTTCAGGCGCTCAAAACATTAAAGTCTCAGGGACTGGCCGCTGCCTGGCGACATATTAACGGTAATTTTCTGGTCACCTTGGTCAGTGGCATTTTAACCAGCTTATTTTCTCTGGCGGTGGGTATGCAGTACCTGCTGGCACAACACCCTCTGCCAGTTTGGTCATTTTTTGTCGGTTTAATTGCCGGCTCTGTGATCTATCTATTGCGTCAATACCGCATTGCTCGCTGGCAGGATATGCTGTTATTTGTGATTGGTGTGGCTATCGCCTGGTCTGTGTCCGTGGCGCCAGCAGTGCAGCTTGAGGGCAGCCTTGTAACCATGTTTTTTGCCGGTAGCATTGCGCTCTGTGCGATGATTTTGCCTGGTATTTCAGGGTCCTTTATCCTTGTATTACTTGGACTATACCCTGTTTTTATCGGCGCCATTGCCGGACTGCAATTGGATATTCTCAGCGTATTTGCCCTCGGTGGCCTTATAGGTCTGGCGCTATTTAGTCGCTTTCTCTCCTGGCTATTGGCCCGTTACGAAGTCTCGGTTATTGCCACCATGTGCGGTTTTTTGGTGGGCAGTTTAAATATTATCTGGCCGTGGAAATTAGTACTGGAGTCGGTTGTCAGTCACTCGGGTAAAACCATAGTGCTGGCAGCGCAAAATCTATGGCCAAGTCAATATACAGCGTTGGTTGGCGCCGATGCGCAAACCCTCCTCAGTGTCAGCGCCATGCTATTGGGCTTGATTTTGGTGCTGGGTTTAGAATATGTTGGATCAAGGTTTCAGGCTGAAGCCTTATAAACACCTTTAACTCTCTGTAGGTAGTCTAATTTGACAACCAGGTCGGCACCATTAATGTCTATTCTAGTCTCCGGACTAGTCTCAGTTTTAACGCTGACAGCCATCATTTTAGTGACTGGCTGTAGCAGCCATAACTCGGCGCCTGTGAGTAGCCGTTCAGCGCCGCCGAGCAATCGTATCCTGGTGCATCAGGTTGAATCTGGGGAGACACTTTACTCTATCGCTTGGCGCTATGACCTGGATTTTCGCAAGCTGGCTCGGGCCAATGGCATAAGAGAACCCTTCGTTATCAGTCGCGGCCAACTGGTGTCATTGGATACCAGTAAAATTAGTAGCGCAGCAGCCAAGACTGTCAACAAACCAACGAAAAAGACTAAAATAGCAGCACCAAAAGCTAAAACTAATGTTGCTGTAACTGTGCCAAAAGTTACAAAAACTCTTAAAAATAAGCCTAAATCTGTCTCCAGTCCGGCGGTGTATGGCACTAATTGGCAGTGGAAATGGCCGATTAAAGGTAAAATAGTTGAGTCATATAGCCTTCCTAAGCTCCATAAGGGAATAAAAATTAAGTCCGTCAGCCGAGCAGCGGTGCGCTCTTCAGCCCCGGGCGTAGTAGTTTACGCAGGAGAGGGTTTACGCGGGTATGGTAAGCTGGTTATCATTAAGCACAGTGAAGTATTATTAAGTGCTTATGCTCACAATGATCAGATTATGGTCAGAGAGGGTCAGACCGTAAGACAGACAGAAATTATCTCTCGACTGGGTTCTGATGGTACGATGTATTTTGAAATACGCAAAGATGGCTATCCGGTTGATCCTGTAGCCTATTTGAAATAGAAAGATGCAGTAGAAGTCGGTTGTAAAAGGCTGTTAAAGAGGTTGATAAATCGGACAGCTATATCGTCAACCTTTTTGAGCTAGCTCAACGCAAGTAGTAGTAAGTTAGACAAAACGCAGTTTGTAGAAAAATAGCAGGTAAAAAAAGCAGTAAATAGAAAAAGCAGTATGTAAAAAAGGAAGCGGTACAGTTCTGGATAGGTCACTAGATGGTGACTTGGAACATGGAGTAACACTAAAGGGATTATAACGTTATGGAATCAGCGTTAAAAGTAGATCGAAAAAAAGTAGATCGAAAAAAAGCAGAAAACGACGATCAAGGAAGTTCATCGGAAGTTAGTCATCAGGTTATTGATGCTACCAGTCTCTATCTTAAAGAGATTGGCTATGCTCCGTTACTTACGGCAGCAGAAGAAGTCTTCTATGCTCGAAAACTCCTCAAAGGCGATGAATCAGCACTCAAGCGCATGATCGAAAGCAATCTGCGATTAGTGGTTAAAATCGCACGTCGCTATGTCAATCGTGGTCTTGAACTGCTCGATCTTATTGAAGAGGGCAATATAGGCTTAATGCGTGCGGTAGAAAAGTTCGACCCCGAGCTGGGCTATCGTTTCTCCACCTACGCAACATGGTGGATTAGGCAAACTATTGAGCGCGGATTGATGAATCAGACCCGTACTATTAGATTGCCTGTGCACATAGTCAAAGAACTGAATGTCTATGTGCGCGCATCGCGCAAGCTAGCTCAGAAACTCGACCACACACCGACACCGGAAGAAATTGCCAAAGAGGTGGATAAGCCGGTGGAAGATGTACTGAAGATATTCAGTCTTAGCGAACGTATTTCGTCCATCGACATACCGGTTGCTGAGAATGAAAAGAGCCTTATCGAAACGATCTCTGCGGCGGGAGCCAGTAGCCCTGAGCGACAGATCGAAGGCGAAAATCTTTCCGAAGTACTCAACAAGTGGCTCACTCAACTGCCTGAAAAACAACGCGAAGTGTTGGTTAGACGCTTTGGCTTGTTGCACCACCAGGAGGAAACCCTGGAGCAGGTTGGCCGTGAGATCGGTCTCACCAGAGAGCGTGTGCGCCAGATCCAAGTAGATGCTCTGAGAAGGCTGCGTGATGTACTGCGCAAGCATGGGTTAAACGGTGATGTGCTGTTTGAGGAGCTCGACGGAGCTTAGGTCAAGGACCGTCTAGATTCACGAGCATAAAAAAAACCGGCATCTAGTCTATAGATGCCGGTTTTTTATGCTTTACGCTAGGGGCAGAGATTACTCAGCCAGATAGCGCTCGCGAGATGACATAATTTCAGCACGGGCCGCTTCAGCATTGTCCCAGCCATCTACCTTAACCCACTTGCCTGGCTCTAAGGCTTTGTAGTTTTCAAAGTAGTGGACGATCTGCTTGAGCAGCAGCTCAGGCAAATCACCAATTTCCTGAACATGGTCATAGATCTTGGTCAGCTTGGTATGTGGCACGGCGAGAAGCTTGGCGTCGACGCCAGATTCGTCAGTCATATTGAGAACGCCTACAACACGGCTGCGGATCACTGCGCCAGGTACTACTGGGTAGGGCGATACAACCAATACATCCAGTGGGTCACCATCTTCAGACAAAGTCTGTGGCACATAGCCGTAGTTAGCTGGGTAGAACATTGGCGTAGCTACAAAGCGGTCGACGAAAATCGCGTCGCTATCTTTATCTACTTCATATTTGATCGGATCGTGATTCGCTGGAATCTCGATAATTACATTAATATCGTTGGGTAGATCATTGCCTGGTGGGACGTCGTTGTAGCTCATGATTTTAAATCCGTGAATGTGGAATGTGAATGTGACAGCGCCGAGAGAAGGACAAATTTAACAATCGCGGATTATAGCGACTTGCTGAAAAATTGGCCAGTCACTTGAGAGATTGGCGGCACAGAGGGACTGTGCCGCCGCTTTGTTATTCAAGTTTAAAGGTTATGGGTACGGTGATTTCGAATTGATCTGTATTCAGAGCAGCTGGCAGCTCAGGAAAAGGTGCCGCCCGCTCAGTGGCTTTAATAGCCGCTTTGTTGAGCGTTGAGTGCCTGCTCTTTTGGACTACGGTGACTTTCTCTAGAGCACCAGACTTGCTGACGACTATCGCGATGCGCACAGTGCCCTCATGGCCTTTATCAACGGCGCGGCTGGGATAGCTGATCTTCTTATAAATTGCCTGCACCACCAAAGGTGTGTAGTCGCGCATGGCCAGGGCCTCGGCAACACTAAAGTCGACTTCGTCTTCAGTGTCAGCTGACGTCTTGGCAAGGCCATCACTCTTAGAACTATCACTATCAGCCTCTGCAGTGGGTTTTGCTGCAGAACTCTGATCTGCAGTCACCGCGGGCTTAGTTGCAGTGACTGCCGCGGTTGCTACCGCAGTTGAGGGCATGACCAGTTTGTTTTCAAGAGGCGCTGAAATTACTTTTGGCTTAGCTGATACCACCGTTTTAACTTTGAGGTTCTCTTTGATCACAGGCTTTGGCTTTACCTTAGAAACTACTACAGCCACAGGTGCAGGCGGCAGTATCCAGGAGGCAGCCAGAGTGACTCGCTGTGGGTCTGTGGTAACTGTCTCTAGCAGGTCGACTGCCACAGGGTTGCGCTGCCTGCCGAGAATCTCGTCTTTAAAGCGGGTAGTGGGTGGGATTGCACCAATCCACGTGTTGAGTAATAGGCCAAATACTTCCGCTGGCAAGTCTGCAACTAATTCGGTGCCATTAAAACGCATTGAAGTGCCCTGGTCAGGGCTCGACAGATACTCGATAAAATCACCTTTTTGCGGCGCCGACTTAGCGGCTTGCATCAGGGTAATCAGATCTTGCGCAGACTCAGAAAAGGTTTCGCGGCTATTGTTGATTGAAATGCTCTGCATCCACAGATTGAACCAGCGGCGTTTGGAGTAATTGTTCAAGACCCGCACTTCCATGCGTTTTTCCCCCTGCATCGAATGAGCGATGCCAGCCTTTTCCTGAAGTGTTTCTAAATAGAGAGCCGCGGCGAACTGGTCTTTGCCCAGGTCGGAGTAAACACTGCTGCCATTCATCACAAGATCGGGTTGTGTCGCTGCTGTTGAGGCTAGAGTTAGGCTGATAATAAACTGCATAACTCTGAACAGGCACTTTAATGCTCTGGTCGGCTGTAAGATCAATTTCATAAACCGTTTGTTAGGTTTGTTAGGTTTGTTGCCTGTTAGTTGGGTTATAGCTACCTGACCCGTACTACTGTCTTGAATATCCATTTTAAAAGTCCCTTTTGTGTGTCCCAGCGAATTCATCGCCGACCAACTGGACCACCATTGTCCCCAAGGGATAGTAGAGTTCAACCAAGTAAAGATGAAATGCCAACTGCGACACTGCAAAGACTGGTAACTTGTTGCGGATATCACATTATAGGTCGTCAAATAACGGGTAATTCCCCACTTTGTTAGGGCTAATTCAAGTCTAAAACCCAACCGAGCGCACTGCTTTTTAGACTAATGAAACTGTCGGTTGGGCAATCCAAGCTGCATTTTTTCAACATCAGAGCGAAAACCAAAGTAAACTGCAAAACAGAATCTGCCGTAGACAGAGCGTTAACAATAACTAGCAAAATTGGATGGCTACCCTTGAACAGTAATGTGCGTGTATCACTTATTATTGCCCTGGCTATAGGCCTGTGGCTGGTCTCTGGATTATTTGCCTCTCCGGCAACTGAGAATAATTCCAGTAAAGTCGAATCAAAACTCACCAATGTGCAGGCAGACTGGTTTGATATTCAACCCTATGAGCCGCAATTGGTCTTGCGTGGGCGAACTGAAGCCAATCGATCTGTGGATGTGAAGGCGCAGATTACGGGCCGGATTGTCGCTGTGCCTGCAGTTGAGGGCGCTCTGGTTAAGGCTGGCGCAACACTCTGTGAAATCGATCAGGAAGATCGCAAGCTACGCCTGCAGCATGCAAGGGCTGGTCTCAAACAGGCGACCATTGAATATCAGGGTGCTCGGAAGCTCGAACAGGGCGGCTACCAGTCAGAGTTGGCCATTGCCAAGGCTAAAACTCGACTCGAATCCGCTCGCGTGGCCCTTGAACGCAGCACCCTTGATCTCGATAACTTATCGATCAAAGCGCCTTTCGCTGGCATTGTTGAGCAACGTCCTGTGGAAGTGGGAGACTTTGTTCAGCCAGGTCAGCTCTGTGCCCAAGTGGTTGAGCTCAATCCCTTAAAAGTCTCTGCAGTGATCACTGAACAAGAGATCGGTAAAATTTCCCTCGATAGAGGTGCGCAATTAACTCTGGTTAATGGCGAAACCCTGAACGGCAAGATCAGCTATCTATCTCGCCAGGCTAACCCAGTTACCCGCAGCTACCGGGTTGAGGCAACCATTGCCAATCCGCAATTACGCTTTCTAGCGGGCATGTCTGGAAGCCTGCAAATTGCTGCGCAGCCTATGTCGGCGCATCTTATTCCCTCTAGCTTGGTGTTGCTGGATGATGCCGGTCATCTGGTGGTTCGTGCTGTGGATGATCAGGGCATTATCAAGACCCTGTCTGTGGCCAATGTGGGTGAAAATAGCGACGGTGTTTGGGTGACTGGACTGCCCGATAGGGTGGCTCTGGTCACGGTGGGGCAAAACTATGTCACTGAAGCTGAACAGGTTTCTGTCTCTTACAGAACCAGCTCTTCTTCAGATAGCGATTCCCTAAATAGCTCTGCTCTCAATAGCTCTGGCAGTCAGTAACAGGAATAACAAAACCAATGAAATTTCTTAATCTGATTGTCGATCACGCCAGAGCCACGCTCTCAATTATGCTGCTGGTATTATTTGCCGGCACCATGGCTCGCATTGCCCTGCCAGTAGAAGTTAACCCCAACGTCACTCTGCCATTGGTTATGATTATGGTCAGACATGATGGAATTTCCCCAGAAGACGGCACGCGGCTGCTGATTCGACCTATAGAAAAAGAACTCAAAACTCTGGATGGCCTTGAAGAAATTAATGCCGTTGCCCGAGAGGGCGCCATTTATATTATGGCCGAGTTTGATATCAGCGAAGATATCGACAAAGTGGTCTCCGAGGTACGTGAATCTGTGGATCGCGCCAAGGCGGAGTTTCCTCAGGAGACCAAAGAACCTATAGTTAATGAGCTCAGCCCCAGCCCTGAACCCACAGTGGTGATAACCTTTTCAGGGGAGCAGGTCTCCGAGCGCGAGCTCTACAGAACGGCCAAGTTCTTTCAACGCAAACTTGAGATGCTTCCCGATGTCTTAAAAGCCGATATTTCCGGCCATCGTGATGAGGTGGTTGAGGCTGTACTAGATCCCTATCGCCTCGAGCAGTACAACATCACCGCCGATGAAATGCTGCGCTCGGTACGCGCCAATAATCTGCTGATCCCCGCCGGTGAAATAGATACAGCTCAGGGTCGCTTTGGCATCAAGGTGCCAGCACTGATCGAAACCACAGAGGATATTCGCAACCTTCCTATTCGCTTTACTGCCGACGGTGTTATTACCCTAGGTGATGTTGCCGATATACGCCGTACCTTTAAAGATGCAAATGGTTTCAGCACCATCAATGGCCAGAAAACGATAGCCATTGATGTGCGCAAGCGACTCAATGCCAATGCCATTGAAACCGTCGCTTCCGTGCGTGCCGCCGTTGCCAGTTACCAAGGCCAGTTTTCACAAAATATCAATATCGATTATATCTTCGACAGTTCTGAATACGCTCAGTCTATGGTCAGTGAGTTGCAGGGCAATATCCTTACCGCTATGTCTCTCGTTCTAGTGCTGGTTGTGGCAACCCTAGGTGTGCGGTCGGGTTTGCTGGTTGGCTTTGGTATCCCATTCTGCCTGCTCGGTTCGATGATAGTGATCTATCTTCTCGGCTTTAGTTTTAACTTTATGGTGATGTTCGGCCTGCTGCTGTCATTGGGCATGCTGATTGATGGCGCCATTGTGGTGGTGGAGTTTGCCAACACCCGTGCCTCGGAGGGCTTGTCCAATCGAGAAGCTTATTTGGTTGCCGTAAAGCGCATGGCTATTCCAGTTATTGCCTCGACTGGCACCACACTGGCTGCCTTTTTACCGCTGCTATTTTGGCCCGGTGTTGCCGGCGAATTTATGTCTTATTTGCCGATCACGGTGTTCGCTGTGTTGGGTTGGTCTCTGACCTACGCACTGATTTTTGCGCCGACTCTGGGCATAGTGATTTCACGCCGTCGCGGCAAGTCTAAAAAGCTTCCTGAGGATCATGGCTCTGAAGAGTCGGCAAAAAACCTTTTTCAACCGCTACTGAATTTCTATTTAAGGATGCTGAAGCCGATTATTGCGCGCCCGGCAATATCCTCTGTAGTAGCGATATTTTTTCTGCTGTCGATATTCTGGGGTTATGGAAAATTCGGTGCCGGTCAGGCATTTTTTGCCGATATCGAAAACCGCTACGGCGTGGTTAATGTTCGCGCTCAGGGCAACCTCTCTATCGAAGAACAGCGCAAAATTACAGCTGAAGTTGAGCAGCGCATCAGTACCATTCCTGGCATCCAACAGCTCTATGGCTTTAGTGAGGGCAATTCAATAACCCTTGAGCGAGATTCAAGCCGCGACAAGATCAGTTCGTTTTTGGTGGAACTCTATCCCAGGGGAGCGCGTGAGCGTGGCAGTCTTGAGATTTTTGCTGAGATCCGTCAGAGCACCGCCAATATGCCGGGAATCTATGTCACCGGTAAGGAAGTTGAGGCTGGACCGCCGGTGGGTAAGGACATTCAAATCCAGATTTCCTCTACTGATCGTGAGTTGATGTACAAGACCACTGCAGAGATTAGCGACTGGATAAAATCTAATGTCGAAGGCTTGCGCGATATCGAAGATACGCTTCCCCTAGCAGGTATTCAGTGGGAAATGGTCGTAGATCGACCCTACGCAGCAATGCTCGGGGTCAATGTTGCTAATATTGGCCAGATGGTTCAAATGGTCACCAATGGCGTAAGGCTTGGTGAATTCCGTCCCGACGATGCCGATGACGAAGTTGAGATTCGTCTGCGCTATCCAGAGCAGAACCGTCAGTTAGCCGCCTTGGATGAGCTGCGCGTCAATACTCAAGCCGGTCCAGTGCCGATAAGCAGTTTCAGTCAGCGTGTTGCCAAGCCGAGAGTCGATGCTATTCAGCGTATTGATATGCTTGAGACAGTATTTATTTTGGCCAATACCGAAGATGGCTATCTATCGAATAATCAGACCACTGCTATAGCGGCCTGGTTGGAAACCCAGAATATAGATGAGTCGATCAAGGTGGTCTTCCGTGGCGCCAATGAAGAGCAGGCTGATTCAGCTGCGTTCCTCGGTGTGGCATTCTCTCTGGCCATGTCGTTGATGTTGATTATGCTGGTAATGCAGTTCAACAGCTTCTATCAAGCATTCCTGATTCTGTTTTCAGTGGTTATGTCCACGGCCGGTGTTATGCTTGGTTTGCTGATTTCTCAGGCGATATTTAGCACCATTCTGACCGGCGTTGGCATAGTTGCGCTGGCCGGCATTGTGGTTAATAACAACATTGTACTGATCGATAGCTATAACTTTTTACGTCGCAGTAACACCAGCTTGAGCGCAGCGGAGGCCGTTTATTCTGCCGCTAAGTCGCGCTTTCGCCCGGTGATGTTGACCACTGTTACCACTGTGGTTGGCCTGTTACCTCTTGCCAATGGCTACAGTGTCGATATTATTAATCGCACTTTTGAAGCCGGTGGTATGGTTTCTACATGGTGGCAGCCTTTGGCCAGCGCCATAGTCAATGGTCTGCTGCTCTCCACTATTCTGACCTTATTGCTAACCCCAGCCATGCTGTTGTTGCCCGAAATTATCTCCAAGCGTTTTGGTGTCCGGGTGGGCAACAATGAGTTTGATAGCGACGCTGCCTAGCTCCCTAACTATTTAGCAACCAACTGAGTACTGGATATAACACCAGTTATCAGTTGGTTCCTGCATCCGTATCTAGTATCCTAACGCCCTTGGTATCTGCTCAATTAAGCTCCAATACAAGACTTTTTAAGAGCGGTGTCTTTATTAAAGGCCATTTGATGGAACCGGGTAGCGCAACAAGAAAAATTATTCACTGTGATTGCGACTGTTTTTACGCCGCGGTGGAAATGCGCGACGACCCCTCTCTACGCCACTACCCAATCGCCGTTGGCGGTAAGTCAGATCGTCGCGGTGTAGTTGCCACCTGCAATTACAAAGCCCGGGAATACGGTGTTAGATCAGCCATGCCCACAGGCCAGGCGCTAAAGCTCTGCCCAGACCTAGTGGTGGTTCCCGGCACCATGGCCAAGTACCGCGAAGCGTCGATGAAAATTCGGCAGATTTTCTATCGCTACACGGACAAGGTCGAGCCCCTCTCCCTAGATGAAGCCTTTTTGGATGTCACCGATTGCACCCAGTGTAGTGGCAGCGCTACTCTGATTGCCGAGGAAATCCGCCGCACCATAGCCGAGGAGGTGGGGGTTACCGCCTCCGCTGGCGTTGCATCAAACAAATTTCTCGCCAAGGTCGCCAGTGACCTTAATAAGCCTGATGGTCAGTATGTGATTACACCGCAAAATATTGCAGCTTTTGTGCAGCAGCTTGAGGTAAAGCGTATCAATGGTGTTGGTAAAGTCACCAATGAAAAACTGTCGCGCCTCGGGGTTAAAACCTGCGGTGATTTACAGGCCTTTGAATTGTTGGACTTAGTGGATAAATTTGGCGTCTTTGGCAAGCGCCTCCACGATCTTTGCAGAGGCATAGATAACCGGCCGGTGAATGCCAACAGCAGACGCAAGTCTCTTAGCGTTGAGCGAACCTACTCTGGGGACCTAGCGGACCAGCCGGCCTGTATATTGAAGTTACCTGAGCTGCTGCTGGAGCTACGCAGTCGGTTGCGCCAGGTGGACAGCGATTACATAGTCACCAAGCAGTTTTTGAAGATTAAGTTTAATGACTTCACCAGTACCACGCTAGAGCGGGCAGCTACCGACAGCTTGCCTCTGGAGAGCTTTGAAAGCCTTTTTGATGAGGCCTGGCAGCGCGGTGCTCGCCCAGTGCGGCTGATGGGTTTGGGCGTGCGCTTTATTGATGCGGGCGAACCCGGGCGCGCACAGCAGCTAGATCTTTTTGATTAGGCAGATGATTTGGTGGGCAAGCAGGGACGACACTGGTAAACTAGCAGATTGAAAAAAGGGTGACTTCTTCTGTGGTAGATCGTGAAAGTAAAAACAAGACTCGTGATGATATTCAGCGCAAGACTGAAGAATTTCTCTCTCGTGGTGGTGAAATTAAACAGCATAATCGTGGTGAAACTGGCGAGCCTGCGGATAAGCCGCGCGCCAAGTCTGTATTTGTCAGCAGCCAGCCGCGACAGACTCGAACTTACATCAATGATGTTGTTTCAGCCTTAGATAGCCGCAAAAAGAAGAAAACCAAACCTGTACCGAAAAAAGTCAGCAAGACGCCGAAGGTTGCCAAGAAAGTTATCTATGATGATTTTGGTGAAGCAGTCCGTGAAGTTTGGACCAGCGACAAGAAGTAGTTGTTCGCTGCTGGATTTTTTCTCCGAGGCTCAAATTTCATTGAGCCTCATTCAAAGTTAAAGCCAAAGCCAACGTTAGACGTCTAAGTTACAAACCTCGCAACACCAGTAACAATCCTTTGCCTTATCTAAAAACCCTTACAGCCTAATGCCGTGGTGCCAATCTCAGGCTGTAACTGAGGTGATTGAAAATGCTAAGTAATGTCTTCGCCGCGAGCCTGTTTGTCAGCATGGTAGCTTGAGCGCACCAGTGGCCCGCAGGCAGCCTGTTTAAAGCCAATACTCTCCGCATAGGCAGTGTACTCAGCAAACTCATCTGGATGGACAAAGCGGTCCACGGGCAGGTGACTGACTGAGGGCTGCAGATACTGACCCACGGTAAGCATGTCCACATCATGGGCACGCAGATCATCGAGGGTGCGCAATAGCTCTTCTTTAGTCTCACCTAGGCCAACCATTAAGCCGGACTTGGTAGGTACGTTCGGGTTCAGCGCTTTATAATCTTTTAGCAGCTTGAGTGACCATTCGTAGTTGGCCCCTGGGCGCGCTTCGCGATAGAGGCGCGGCACAGTTTCCAGATTGTGGTTGAAGACGTCCGGCGGCGTCGCCGTGAGAATCTCCAGGGCCGGTGCCATACGGCCACGAAAGTCAGGTACTAAAATCTCAACCTGCAGTTCTGGCGTGAGCACCTTGGCTTCGCGAATACAGTCGGCAAAATGCTGGGCACCACCGTCGCGGAGATCATCCCGGTCAACTGATGTAATCACCACGTAATTGATGCCCATCTCGTTAATCGCGAGAGCTAAATTTCTCGGCTCATTAGCGTCCAGCGGGTTAGGCTTGCCATGGCCAACATCACAGAATGGACAACGTCTGGTACAGATCTCACCCATAATCATAAAGGTGGCAGTGCCATTGCTAAAACATTCATGCAGGTTGGGGCAGGCAGCCTCTTCACAGACTGTGGCCATTTTATGTTTGCGCAGAATATTCTTGATAGTCTGAACTTTAGGGGAGGCAGTGAGACGTATGCGCATCCACTCGGGCTTGCGCTGAACATCAACTGTCGGAATCACCTTGACTGGAATTCGTTCCACTTTGTCAGCACTGCGCAGTTTTTCACCCTGTTGTAGGCGACGGGTACGCTGTGGTGGTGTGACGGTTTCTTGAGTCATAACAAGCCTTTATATAAGTTCATTTAACAGAGTTTCAGAGTCACCCTGTAGATACGCAGTATAGCCAAGACCTGTACTTAAAGAGTCGGCTAATTTGTCCATAACCTGCTCTATAGTCGGTGGCTCATCGACCAGGTCGGCGAGTTGAGTCATCGCCACGCCAAGGCCACAGGGGTTAATACGTTGCCAGGGGGATAAGTCCATGCTGACGTTAAAATTTAAGCCGTGGTAACTGCAGCCCTTGCGAATTCGCAGGCCCAGTGAGGCAATCTTGTCGCCATTATCCACATAGACTCCCGGTGCGTCTCTGCGCGGTGCTGCACTAATATGCCAGTGTGCCAATGTTTGCACCAGAGACTGCTCAATAAGAGTCACCAGATCTCGTACGCCGATCTTCAAGCGTTTTAAATCTACCAGCACATAGGCTGTTATTTGACCTGGACCATGATAGGTAACATGGCCGCCGCGGTCACTTTTGACTACCGGAATATCACCGGGCAGTAGAATATATTCCTCTTTACCGGCCTGACCCTGGGTGAACACTGGATGGTGTTCAAGCAGCCAGATCTCATCCGCAGTGCTGGCATCGCGCTGCTCATTGAAGGCTTTCATAGCCTCAAAAACAGTGCTGTAGTCTTGTAAACCGAGGTGGCGAACTATTAGAGGTGTTTCGCTGCTCATTATCAGAGCACCATCTTGACCCGTGAACTAGTTTTTAGATCGGCAAAAATCTCTTCCAGCTGTGGCTTGCCAGTGGCCTTAATAATTACTGTAATCGCCTGCCACTTGCCCTTGCTACTGTCGCGAATCGCTATCTTACTGCGATCAAAACCCGGAGCATGGGTATCCATCACCTGCAGCACATGCTGATGCAGTTCTGGAACCGCTGATCCCAAAACCTTGATTGGATAATCACAGGGAAATTCGATCAGTGGGGCGCTGTCCTCGGTTGCCCTCGTAACATTAGCCGTATTAGTTGTTTTAGTTAGATCAGACACTCAATTCACCTAAGACATTAGCTGAGTAATAAACAGCAGAACCCAATCGACGAAGCGCGAAAACAGGCCGGATTCAGCCACATCTTTTTCTGCAACCAGAGCTGTATCGATTAATATCTCGTCGTTCAGGGAGACCTGCAGACGGCCAAGTTCTTGGCCGGCAGTAATCGGTGCTTTAATTTGTTCGTCGACCAAAATATTGGCACTGAGATTTTTCTGTGCTCCCCGAGGTAAGGTCAGAGTGACATTTTCGGCGATGGTTAGGTTGAGAAATTCGTCTTCGCCGTACCAGACTTTGGCATTCTCTTTGATGATGTCGCCAGTGGAATAAATAGTCTTGGTGTCGTAGTGACGAAAGCCGTAGGAGAGCAGTTTCTGCGTTTCTCGGGCTCTAGCTTTCTCGCTATCGGTACCCATCACAACTGAAATCAGACGCATATCGCGACGCTTGGCGGAGGATACTAAACAGTATCCAGCGGCATTGGTATGTCCGGTTTTTAGGCCATCGACACTGCTATCGCGCCACAGCAGACGGTTTCTGTTGGGCTGGTTGATATTGTTGTACTTAAAATACTTTTCTGAGTAGATGCTGTAGTGCTCGGGATGGTCCTGAATAATGGCGCGGGCCAGTAACGAGAGATCACGTGCCGTGGACACCATGCCTTCATAGGGCAGGCCGGTAGCATTAAAGTATTGGGTGGAGTCCATGCCAAGCAGCGAGGCCTGATGATTCATTACGTCGGCAAAGGCAACTTCATCGCCACTGATATGCTCAGCCAGGGCAATAGAGGCATCGTTACCGGATTGAATGATCACGCCGCGCATTAAATCGCTCACCGAGACTCTGGTGCGGGGGTTTAAAAACATTGTTGAGCCATCAGTCTTGGCGCCGCCTTTCTCCCAGGCATTGTCACTGATCAGCACCAATTCTTCTTTGCTCATGCGTCCAGCAGCAATCTCATTAGAGACAATATAGGTGGTCATCATCTTGACTAGACTGGCAGGCGGCAGTGGCGTATCGGCGTTATTCTCAACCAGAATATGACCGGTGTTGGCATCGATAAGAATATAGGCTTTGGCCGCCAACTCGGGTGGCGCGGGAATCAGTTGTTGTGCCTGCACCGCAGACAGACCTTGCAAGCTCAGGATAATAGCAGCAAAAGAGACAAGGTATTTTTTCAGCATAATAAGACCGTGGTTTAAAAAATTAGCAGAGCCGTAAGCTTAACACCTCAGTCGCTGCTGTGCCCCCCTTGCAGTATGTTTAAGGGCTAATTTTAGTCGCTGGGCTATTGAGCTAGCTATGCCTAGATGTTGCAGCCGGTTTAAGGGGATACAGAAAACGCTGACAGATTTACAGTCTTTTTGAGCATCGCTTTAATCGTTAGCAGTTCCATATTGTCAGCTATAGGACCAATCCATAATTTGAATAGATTGTCCTGATTGCGCACGACTATGGGCTTTGAGGTGAGACCGCGGATCTTGCCTTGCATTTCGTTGGCTAGAGCCATATCCCTAAAGGCACCCACCTGCAGATAGTTACCCGTGCCAGCAGTCGCGACGGGTTTGCTGGGTATCACTGTGGCACTAGGTTTGGCTGCGGCTTTAAGCGCAGCCTGAACGATCAAAGGCGGGTTAGCTAGAGTCTGTGGATGGACCTCTGTATCTATTACCTCAATTAAAACATTGGCCGTGCCCTTATCGGCATAACCCAGTTTCATTGCCGCTACATAGGACAGATCAATTAGGCGCGCCCCGTGAAAGGGACCTCGGTCATTAATTCTAACCACCACAGAACTGCCATTTTCAACGTTAGTGACGCGGGCATAGGAGGGGATTGGCAAGGTTTTGTGAGCTGCCGTCATGCCGTACATATTGTAAACCTCACCATTGGAGGTCAGCCGGCCGTGAAACTTGGTGCCATACCAGGAGGCGATGCCAGTCTCTTTATAACCGTTACTGGAAGGCAGCACCCAGTAGGTTTTGCCAAACACTGTGTAGGGGCTTTTATTGCCGGCATTGGTAATCGGTTCTGACTTGGGGGTCGCGTTGGGTATAACAGTGGTGTCGATACGCTTGCCAGCGCCATCTTTTTCCACCCCGGGGGTTGTGGTGCAGGCGCCGAGAACCAGAGCGATCAGCGAGATAGCTAGGCGTCGAGACTGAATTGAAAAATTATAGCTGCGAGCAAGCATCTGTCACTGCGCATTTTTCTTGACGAATTAATTCACTCAATTGGTAGACCGCCATGGCGTATTTAGTGCGTGGGTTGTAGCGGCTGATCACATAGAAATTGTGCATGCCAAGCCAGTATTCGTTGCCATACTTGGCGCTAAAGCGCATGGGCAAGGCTTTAGTCTCAGGTGGCAGCTGCTCGATAATGCTGTAACCCTGAACGCCGAGCTCTGCCAGTGAGAGTTTTGGACGATGGAGTTTGTTGAGCGCATCTTCCGCTGGATCACTATTGATATTGGCGCGCACTGCAACAGTTTCGCCCTGCCTCCAGTGATGTGCGGAGAAGTAGCTGGCGACGCTACCAATGGCATCTGTGGGGTTGTTCCAGATATCGGCAAACTGATCGCCATCGAAGTCCACCGCGTAGGCGCGATAGCTGCTCGGCATAAACTGTCCCCAGCCCATAGCGCCAGCATAGGACCCAGTGAGTTCAACGGGATTCTGGTTTTGCTCGCGGGAGAGTAAAAAGAGGTTTTCCAGCTCGGCGGTAAAGAAGCGCTTTCGCGATTCCCGCTTGTTGGTATAGGTATAATAGTCAAAGGCTAGGGTGGTCAGTGCATCAACCACTTTGTAGCTGCCTGTATTGCTGCCGTAATTGGTTTCGACGCCGATAATACTGACAATAATCGCAGGGTCTACGCCAAAATCACGCTCCGCCTGCTCCAGAGTTTCCTTATGCTCTTGCCAAAATTTCACCCCTCCATTAATACGTCGATCAGAGATAAAGTGCTTGCGGTACTCGTGCCAGGGTTTGACCTTCTCCGCTGGGCGGCTCATGGCTTTGACTATGGATTCTTGATGTTTGGCAACGCTCAACCAGCTGACAATGTCTTCTCGGGCAAACTCATGCTTTTCAACCATAAGATCGATAAATTCGGCGGCCTCTGGATGGGTCGAATAGTCTGCGTGACTGAGGCTGGCCAGAGGCAATATAGTTAGCCCGGCGAGAGAGAGTAGTGCTGTTGCGAGATATTTTTTCAAAGGTTATTCCTAAATCCGTTTTTGCTCAGTGCTAATGGCCATCAGAATACCAAATCCACTGAACAGAGTCACAATTGCTGAACCGCCGTAGCTAATAAATGGCAGCGGTGCGCCAACCACAGGCAAAATGCCGGAGACCATGCCCATATTGACAAAGATATAGACAAAAAAGGTCAGGCTTAGGGTTCCTGCCACCAGCCGGCTAAAGAGAGTTTGAGCTTGCAGCGCTATGACCATGCAGCGGCCTATCAGTAATAGATAGACCAGTAACAGGCTGAGCACGCCAATTAAACCAAACTCCTCCGCCAGCACGGCAATAATAAAGTCAGTGTGACTCTCGGGAAGAAAATTGAGCTGTGACTGAGTGCCCTGAGTCCAGCCTTTGCCACTCCAGCCACCAGAGCCAATGGCAGTGGTCGATTGAATAATATTCCAGCCGGCGCCGAGTTTGTCTTCCCCTGGATTTAACAGTGTCAGCACACGCTGTTTTTGATAGTCCAGGAGGACGTAAAACCAGAGTGTCGGAATGGCTGCCAAGGCCAGAAGAACTGTGGCGACCAAGTAGCGCTTACGCAGTCCTGCGAGGAAAATAGCAAAAAAGCCCGACGAAAAAATAATCAACGAGGTGCCCAGATCCGGTTGCTTGGCGACCAGAAAAACCGGTAGCAGGGTAGCCATGGTGGCAACGAAGACATGCTTAAATGCTGGTGGCATATAGCGTTTACTAAGATAGGCTGAAACCATCATGGGAACAGCAATTTTCATTAACTCAGAGGGTTGAAAGCGGGTAAAACCCAGATCCAACCAGCGCTGTGCGCCCTTTGCGCCAACGCCAAAAAACAATACCGCAACCAGGGATAACAGGCCGCCGATATAAATCAGCATTGATCCGCGCTCCCAAAAGCGCGGTTTAAACTGAGCCATAACCAGCATCGCAACAAGGCCCACCAGCATAAAGGTGGCCTGGCGTTTTACGTAGAAGATACTTTGACCGCTGGCGCTATAAAGCACCGTCAGGCCTATGCCACATAGGGCCAGCAATAGCAGCAGCAGGGGAATGTCGATATGCAGCACCCGCGACGGTCGTCGATCCCCTCCGGGATTGTTAAGCTGGCGAACAAAATCATTTCTATGCATGGCTTATCACCTTTTCATCACTTGGTTACCAGCGTGACGGATTCTTGAGATTCCATGTAAGCGTCAAATACTGCCCGTGCAATAGGTGCTGCAGACGAGCCCCCATGTTCACCATTCTCAACAATTAAGCCGATGGCGATCTTTGGATTCTTTACTGGTGCAAAGGCGACAAATAGCGCGTGGTCCCATTGGTTCTTATTCAGCTTGCTGCTGTCATATTTTTCTTCGGCATCAATACTGATGGCCTGGGCGGTACCTGTTTTTCCAGCGATTTTGTAGTTCAACCCTTTGTTGATACTTCTCGCGGTGCCGCGGCTACTGTGCACAACATCTTGCATGGCTCTGTGCATATAGTCCCAGTGCTTGGCACTGATATCTATATTAGCGGCGGCTTGCGGGGCAGGTTGATCTATACCATTTATGGATTTGACCAAGCGCGGTGTGCGCACATCGCCACGGCTGGCAATACGCGCAGACATGACCGCCAATTGTAGTGGAGTGGTGAGCATAAACCCCTGACCGATACTGGTGTTAATGGTGTCGCCATTAAACCAGCTCTGCCCATGAGCTCCTTTTTTCCAGGCTCTATTGGGCATGATGCCGGGTCTTTCTCCAGGCATATCAATACCGGTTCTGGCTCCGAGGCCAAACTGTGAGCCGTATTCTGAAAGTAGATCTATGCCTGTTTTAACGCCTAATCCATAGAAATAAATATTGCAGGACTCGATAATCGCTTTTGATAAATTGACGCCATCGCCGTGACCGCCACGAGCAAAGTTGTGATCCCGCCAGGGACGCTCAATACCTTTGAAATAGAAATAACCATTGTCGTTAATTTGGTAGCTGGGGGTGACAATATTATGTTGCAGCGCGATGAGCCCAAACATTGGCTTAATTGTTGAACCCGGCGGGTACTGCCCGCGAATGGAGCGATCAAAAAGTGGCCGATCATTGGAATAGAGCAGGCTATCGTAGTTCTTTTGGCTAATGCCGGTAACGAATAGGTTTGGGTCATAACTGGGTGTGCTGACCATGGCAAGGATGCCACCGGTCTCAACTTCAATTGCCACCAGTGCGCCGCGTTCACCGTTAAAAGCATCGAAGGCTGTGCGCTGCAGGTCAGAGTCCAGATACAGGGTTAGATTATCACCGGCCAGGGCAGCGGTCTGCTCCAGTATGCGCATGGCGCGACCCCGCGCATTGGTCTCTACTTGCTCGCTGCCGACAGTGCCAAGCAGCTGTGTCTCATAGAATTTTTCCAGACCCACTTTGCCGATGGAATCGGTGCCGCTGTATTTTACGCTTTCAATGGTTTGGCTTTCCCGCTCATTGATACGTCCTACATAGCCTATCGCATGGGCATATAGATCTCGATGAGGGTAGTGACGAATCAAGCGAGCAGAGGTTTCGGCACCGCCCAGACGATGGCCATTAACGGCTAATATGGCCCGTTCCGCCTCACTCAGGTTGACATGTAATGTGGTCTGTTCGAAAGGACGTCGGCGGGATAGTTTTTTGCGGAAACGCTGGATGTCACGTTCGGAAATGGCAATCAGCTTACCCAGTTCACTGAGCAATTGATCAATATCGTCGCTGCGCTCAGGCACTATGGTCAAGTCATAACTGGGGCGATTGTCGGCGATCAGTTCGCCGTTACGATCGTAGATCAAACCCCGCGGAGGTGGCAGCGGCCGAACCAAAACCCGGTTATTATTGGATTGGGTGGCAAAATCTTCGTAGCGGGAAATTTGCAGATCAAAGTATCGCAGGCTTAGCACTATAGATAGTATGAGCGTTGCTAGAGTGCCGAAAAACAGTCGGCGGGCGAATAGTTCTCGCTCCCGTGCCGGATCTGAAAAAGCCCCATCATGCATCATATTATTTTGTCACCGTAAATCCATGGTTGCTAGCTGCGATGATAAGGGTGATTGGCGTTTATAGTCCAAGCCCGATAGAGCTGTTCCATTAACACAATGCGCACCAGTGGATGGGGCATGGTTAAGTCCGACAGTGACCAGCGCATATTGGCGCGAGCCAGACATTCACTCGAGAGGCCATCTGGGCCGCCGATCAGCAGGCAGATATCGCGACCATTCATCTGCCAGTCAGCCAAATTGGCCGCCAGTTTTTCGGTACTCATTGAGCGACCGAGCACGTCTAGAGCAACGACAAAATCCTGATCGCCAATAACTTTTAATAAGGCCTGGCTCTCTTTTTCTATGGCTTTGCTGGCGGGCTGGTTTTTGCCCCGAGCACCCAGTGCTATTTCAATGGTTTCGATGCGCAGCTCTGGGGGCATACGCTTACCGTATTCGGTGCAGCCAGTTTCAACCCAGCTGGGCATGCGAGTACCCACTGCTAGAAGCTTTAGTTTCATCGTCGGTCAGGGTGCCTAGTCGATATCGCCGAGCAGGTGGCGTTCGTTTTCTGGATCGTCTTGGGCATCGCCAGGGCGCATTGACCAGAGTCGCTCAAGATCGTAAAAGGCGCGTGTGGCAGGCAGCATAACGTGAACAATCACATCGCCGAAGTCGACCAGAATCCACTCGGAGGTATCGTCACCCTCAACCCCGATAATGCTGAAGCCGGCTTTTTTACCTTCGACGGCAACATTGCTGGCCAGAGACTTTACCTGACGGTTGGAATTACCGCTGGCGACGATCATGTGGTCCATCACTCCGGTGAGTTCACGAACGTCCAGGGCAATAATGTTTTGCGCTTTAACTTCTTCCAGCGCGGCGATAACAACGTCTTTTAATGATTGGGTCATAGTGAAAAAATTACTCGTATAAATCGTGTTTATGAATGTAGTTAACGACGGCTGCCGGTGTCAGGAAGTCAATCGCATCGCCGCGCTTGATCTTATCGCGGATTACCGTCGATGAGATTGCCAGCCTAGTGGTGTCACAAAAGTACAGTTTACCAGCGCTGCACTGTTTTAGTTGCGGTAAATCGTCGCAGCGGTGCTGTTTTATCCAATCAGCCAGTGCGCCGGAGCTCGGCAGCGCATAATCTGGTCGTGGCGAGATCACTAAGTGACAGTAATCCCCAAGCTGTTGCCATTCTTGCCAGCTTTCTAAAGTGATCAGCACATCGATGCCAATACAGAAATACAGCGGTATGTCGTTGCCTATCTGCTGTCTGATTTGACGCAGTGTATCTATGGTGTAAGTGGCACCACCACGCTGCAGCTCAATATCATCGGCAACCAGTTGCGGATAGTCGGCCACCGCGGTTTGTAACATGGCCAATCGCTGGTCCGCCGAGACGCTTAGGGCTTCACGGTGGGGTGGCAGCGAACAGGGAATCATGCGCAGGCTGTCCACTTCGAGCAGCTCGGCAAGCTCTACGGCAATGCGCAGATGGCCGAGATGCACCGGGTTGAAAGTACCGCCAAAGAGGGCAACAGACATATTATTGACGAATCTGTCCGTCGCCATAGACCACCCACTTCTGACTGGTCAGACCTTCAAGACCCACAGGCCCGCGGGCGTGGATCTTGTCGGTGGAGATACCGATCTCGGCGCCGAGACCATATTCAAAACCATCGGCAAAGCGCGTTGAGGCATTGACCATCACCGAGCTTGAATCCACCTGACGGATAAAGCGATTAGCTCTCTCTTGGTCTTCAGTGACAATGGCTTCAGTGTGTTGGGAGCTGTAGCTATTGATATGCTCTATAGCCTCGTCTAGACCGGCAACCACTTTGATCGACAAAATAGGTGCCAAATACTCCTGACTCCAATCTTCCTCGCTGGCGGCAATGGCAGAAGCAATAATCTCGCGAGTCTTATCACAGCCGCGTAATTCAACGTCTTTTTCTGCGTAGAGGGCAGCCAATTCAGGCAGCACTTTATCGGCCACCGATTCGGCTACTAATAAGGACTCCATAGCATTGCAGACACCGTACCTATGGGTTTTGGCATTCAGGGCAATGGCCACGGCTTTTTGCAAATCGGCATGATCGTCAATATAGACATGGCAGTTGCCATCCAGATGTTTGATCACTGGCACACGGGCATCAGCACTGATCCGTTCGATCAGGCTTTTGCCGCCCCGGGGGACAATCACATCGACAAATTCGGTCATGGTGATCAGCTCACCCACAGCTGCACGGTCAGTGGTATTGACCACCTGAACCACGGCCTCGGGCAAACCGACTTCGAGCAATCCCTGAGTGATGCAGGCAGCAATTGCTTGGTTCGATTGAATCGCTTCACTGCCGCCGCGCAAGATGGTCGCATTGCCGGATTTCAAGCAAAGACTCGCTGCGTCGATGGTGACGTTAGGGCGGGATTCATAAATAATGCCCACCACACCCAGTGGAACGCGCATCTTGCCGAGTTTAATTCCGCTGGGACGATCCTGTAGATCAGTGACTTCACCTATAGGGTCGGGGAGTTTGGCAACCTGGTGCAAACCTTCGATCATAGCGTCGATACGTTCAGAGTTAAGCTCCAGACGATCGAGCAGAGCTGCGTCTAGACCATTGGCACTGCCGTTTTGCATATCCACGGCATTGGCTGCCAGCAATTTTTCACGGCCATGGCTAAGAGCTTCGGCAATCGCCAGAAGGGCACTATTTTTCAATGCAGTATTCGCCGCAGCAATGATTCGAGAGGCATCTCGAGCCTGACTGCCTAGGGTTTGCATATAAGCTTTAATATTCATAAGGTTTACTTGGCTAGAGTCATTACAATCTAAAGTCGCCATTATACGTATAGCGTATAAATAATGCCTGACTTTAAACCGTCGCCGAACCCTCTCCTAAATAGGCGCAGCGCCAAGGTGAACCATTGCAAACTGCCATCAGATTACTCAACTCTCAACCGCACTGGTTAGTGCTTACTGGCGCTGGTGTCAGCGCCGAATCTGGGGTGCCCACCTACCGCAATCGCCGTGGCGAGTGGCAGCGCAAACCGCCGGTGACCCATCAAGAATTTGTTGGCAACCACCAGGCCCGGCAGCGCTTTTGGGCGCGCAATTTGGTGGGCTGGCGGTTTATGAGCGACGCTCAACCCAATGGGGCGCATCATGCTTTGGTCGGTTTAGAGAAAGTGGGGGTGGTTTCCTGTCTGGTGACACAGAATGTCGATGGCCTGCATCAGCGCGCTGGTAGTCAAAAGGTTATCGACCTTCATGGTCGTGTCGACAGTGTTTCTTGTATTAGCTGTAATCTGCGGTTGCCCCGGGCACCGTTGCAAACTTGGCTGGAATCGAATAATCCTGATTTTGCCAAACTCGCCGGCGCCATAGCACCGGACGGTGATGCCGATGTGGACAATCTCGATCACTCAGAGATGCAAGTGCCGGACTGTGAAAACTGTGGCGGTATCTTAAAACCGGATGCGGTGTTTTTTGGTGACTCGGTGCCGGCCCCACGAGTGGCTGAGGCGGAGCAGCAGATGCAGGATGCCCATGGGCTAGTGGTTGTGGGGTCATCGCTGGTGGCTTTTTCCGGTTACCGGTTTTGTCTTTGGGCGAGTAAGCAGAGCAAACCCATTGTGATTATTAACGACGGTAAAACCCGTGCTGATGAGATTGCAACGGTCACTGTGGCGGGTTCATGTGGGGATGTTTTGCAGGGTTGGTTGCAAGGCACCTTTTAGTTCTGAGCCGATTGTCGGTCATGACTAGGGCCCTAACTTCGGCGTCCCTAGTGCTTTTGTCTTGTCACCCTGAGTGTTTTTATC
>Ga0075441_10000012_pt1 | contig 65743 bp, 84 predicted proteins | sample CoawatmetaG00DNA_FD_71582 | JGI IMG/M metagenome (GOLD analysis project Ga0075441, IMG submission 71582) | Marine microbial communities from the West Antarctic Peninsula - Coastal water metaG002-DNA | ecosystem: Environmental > Aquatic > Marine > Coastal | place: Atlantic Ocean: West Antarctic...
TGTCATTTGTAGTTATTATATCGTATCTTTTTATATGTTTTATTAAATAATTTAAAAAGATACATTAATTAATTAGATGATACAATATTCTAATAGTTTATCTGTTAAATGTTTAAGAAAAATATGTAGAATTTATAAAATTAAACTTGATATGTATATCAAAAAAGATTTTCTTTTAGATATTTTGAATAAATATTCAGCCGCGAAAGTAATTCAAAGAAATTTTAGAAAAATATTAGATTTTAACGAAACCTGTCCAATTTCTCACGAAGAACTTAGATATCCATGGATATGTACTAAAAATAATAAGAGGTATATTTATTACGATTTTAATACTTTTGTAATATATTTAAATAAAATGTCCGACTTCAGAGATCCTTGTACTAGAATTAGTTTATCTAATAAAAAAATAGAAGAAATTAATAAACTTATTATTTATTATCATCGAAAACCAACTAATAAATTGATTATATCCGACGATATGATTAAAAATATAGATCTTAATATATTAACTTATTGTTTATACGACATCATCAAGGACATTAATAATAAAGTATTGAATATAGAAGAAACTTACAAATTTTATCTTCCTCGATTTATATTTTATTTCACTCATCTTGTAAATAATCATTCTAAAGAAATGGCGGCAATGCTTTTAAAAGCGTGTAAAGAAACTGTAAACAAACAACTAATAATTGATTACATTTCTATAGTAGAAAATGTAAACGAATTTAGAGACATATAATTACAAAAAATAACTATATAAAGGAACAAATTAGTATATAAAGAACACGGACACGACTATGTGCTCAATCTGCGATCCGCGTTCTCAATATACAGATTGCATTTGCCACTCTAATTTTAAAAATTTTAATGAAGTATATAAACGGATGCATGTAAATGATGCCTATACATCCTTTAATATTATAAAAAAATGGGACATATCTACCATGACAATGTGTTGTTGTTTTAATAGTCTTATAGACACTTCAAAATATACAACGGAGTATATAGATGAAAACGGTAAAAAACCTTTTTATAACTGCGCAAATGTTTACATAACTGTGAAGTATCAGCATAAACCTAAAGTTTCAGCTAAAATATTTTCAAATGGAAATATTCAGTTAGCCGGGATTCTGAATCCATATTCGGCAACTTACGCATTCAGGAAAATTTTTAAAAGACTTAAAACTTTGAAAGCCTTTAAAAGCGATGAAACTGCTAAAATATCTAATGTTAGAATATGTATGATAAATTCTGATTTTAAGATAGATAAATTTATAAAACAGACAGAATTATGTAAAATTCTAGACAAACGGGGTTTAGAATATCTTAAAACTTATTCTTTTAACCCAAATAAATATCCAGGTGTTAACATTAAAATGAAAGAACCGGATTTTGATAAAGTAATGTCATGCATTGTATTTAGACCCGGTAGTGTTATAATTACAGGCGGTAATGACATTACTTCATATGAAAAAATATATAGATGCGTAAATGACGCATTTGTAAGAAATGATGGTATACTTTCATGTCCTACATAAAGTTTATTCTTCGATGGTCTCTAAATCGATGCCAGACAAGTCTATATTCGACTTTTTCTTTTCGGTTTCTTCAGAAATTTCCTGAATGACGTCATTTGGTAATTCAGGTATTACATGTGGATTAGATGTTTCTGTTAAAAAAGAATCTATTTTATTATTTATTTCCTTCATCTTAGAAAACAAATTATAAATAAAGAAGACAATTATAATCAATGCGCAGCCCATACCAACTTTAAATAGAAATTCGCCGCTATCGGGTAACCCAGGTATCATTTCCTTAGACATTTACTTTTAATAAATAATTTAAAACGAATCTTTTAACGTATAATGTAATGTAATTTATTCTGGGTCATCTTCTGCGATTTCGTTATCATCTCCTGGAATATCAATACCGAGTAAAAACGTAGTGCGTTTAAGTACGATACCAGAATTGGGAGGATATTCTTTAGAACCCTGTTGTATTATTTTAATACCGTTATTGGTAAATATACCCATGTAATAGTCCTTTGTGAATTGTTCTCTTAGCAAATTGTTTTCCCTACAATGATCATTAAACATCTGAGAAAATACCTTTAGAGGTACATACAACCTCTTATTAAATACAACCTTCTCAGATTTCAGGAAATGCTGAAGAGAATTAGTAGTTTGCTCCATTTCTTCTTTATTTTCCTTAAAGTATTGAGGAAGAATATTCCAAATTCCTTTTTTACCATGCATCTTTAGTGTATGATAGTATCCTCGGATACACATTTTCATGATACCTGGTATTTCTTTTGCCAGTTTCTTATCAATTTCAGTGTCTGTATTTACTACCTTCTTCCAAAAATTAACAACAGCTGTTCTACGCGATACACTCTCTGAATTATTTTTGTATCGCATAATCTTATTACCGCCCATCATCATCGGAACTTCCCAATTAATAGTCTCATCTGACTTGTACTTTTCTGAGTAAGTATTACGCCCGCCTTCAACTAGAAGCTGCCAATCTGTCTGCTCCATCTTAAAATTTTCGGCAATCTCCGGAGCAAGTACCATGAACTTGTTTACATGAGGTTTAATACCGTATTTCGCGTCGATATTATTGGCAATGATACCTACGTCTTCTTCTTCGTAGAACTTTTGAATAATTTTCATTACTATTGTGCTCTTTCCAGCACCAGCTTGACCAAGTAGATACAATAGAACCTGCCAGTTGTCCATATCACCTAGATTAAAACACATTCTACCCATAAATGTACAAAACCATCTCTGAACTTCTTCTGTAAATTCTTGATAATCAAGGAGGCTTTTAAATGTAGGACAATGTACTATAATGTTAAACCATTCGTCTTCCGAATACTCATCATAGTTATCAAACATTACATCATGATATTTTGCTGCTACGGATAAATTATTAAGATATGGGTGACTTTCGCCGTAAGGAACGAATACATCTACATACACAGGTTTTTCGCCCGGTTCGGATGTATTATACTTAGTTATGTAATTACCGTTCTTAAATGCGAATAGATGACGGTCTTTATTCAAAACTGGCAACTCGGGACCAATAAATTCATTAAAATATTTTTCTGCGTTATTGATATTACTTGTACCGTTAGCAGTGGCATTCTTCCACTGATTAAAATTAATCTTGTGATCAGTTTTTTGATAGATGTAATCCTTGATTGAAAACTGCTTTTTCCAAGCATGTGTATTATTTTTTCTGTGGATTACGGGTTTATACAAATTTCCGCCCGCCTTTGTGAAACCTTCTTCTGAAAACATTTCCAGAAGATACAATAGAAGACACTGATAAGGCGTTTTTTTAGAATCATCTGTAAAACGGGAATACTTAAAAAGTACATCTGGGTCTTCGTTACATAGTGAATTTCTGTTTGTTTCTATTGTACGATAAAGTACATAAGTATCGCGAATAAGTCTCTCTGAATAAAAAATAACTTCGTATATTCTATTCCAGCGTTCTCTGTAGTCATCAAAATCGGGCATGTATTTTTTAAATTTAAAATACACTAATGTGGTTTCAAAAATAGCTTTTTGTAGTTCAATAGAGAGAACACTTGTATCAATTGTTTCTAGATCTCCGATGCAAAGTTTCTCGCATACGGCGGTTATAAGATTATCGTCCTTGTTAACAGACCATTTTTCGTCTAAATTCTGAAAGTATTCTAAAAGTTTTTCGTTGTCTGCCTGATCAATCCGGTCTTTAATATCATTTGTCCAGTTAACAGGTGCCAGCGCCATCACTGAATATAATTTAGTATAAAATATTTTTTTATATGATTTTATTTTTGTAATATCAGGGTTAAAAATATCATTTAAAATGTGACGTTAACAGTATAGAATGAAGTCGTTTTTGATTTTTCTTAAAAATGGAGAAATTCAAGAAAAAAAGACAAATGTAAATGTATTCGATATAACACATTTTAAACAGTTCGAATTTTATAAAATGTACGATGGATACGTCATTATGTTTAATAAAAATAATAATTCTGAAATGAACTTAACAGTTTTAAATTTTACAACTGATAGGTATAATTCAGATATAGGTTTAATTAAATTAGAATGTAATTTAAATATTAAATCATTAACATTAAACAGTTATATAAAACTTTTAGAAAAAGAAAAATATGAAATACCCGAAGAAGACACGAATGTCTTAGATATTACAAAACATTATAAGGATATTATTACTTTTTAAGACACAATTTGTCTTGAAATATTTTTAGATGTATGCCTGTAAAAAATTAGTCCAAAGGGATATATGTATTGATTTAATCTGACCTAGTGAAGTTTGCTTCTTGAGCCTCCTTTACAAGTTCTTTCCATTAATATTACTTTGAAACTAACTTTTGCATAGGTACTTTTTCACGGCCTTCGATGTAGATGTAATCATGTAAAAACTTTGATTTTTCTTGATTATTCATATCATCAGTTTTTTCGGTTTCTTCTGAGAAATACTTGTATATTCTATCATAAACATCTCCCTTTGTAATAGGTTTACTAACTGAAGTATTTTTAAGTTCTAGTTTAGAGTCGTCGCCAACATGACATACATCTAGATTGTTACTTGACATAAAGCTCAAAACTTCTTCTTGTTTTTGTTTCTTTTTCTGAGCAAGTTCTTTGATTTTATCCTGATAAGGTTTCATTTTTTTCTTAAGTTCTTTAATTTGGGTATCTATGTCGTTATAATCACCTACATCCTTTTTAAAAAATTCAATTTCCTGATCTGTAACAGGTAGCTCCATTTAAAGTTAAATATATCATTTTTTTAAATTAGTTAAGTTTTTCAGAAATTTTATATAAATAATAAGTGTTCAATAAAAGAATAACGAACAATATAATAGCGTAACACTTCACAGGAAAAATAATTTTATTAAATAATTCATTAATCTTAAATTGACTTTTTTCGTCTAATATATTTGACAGCATATGATACGATATATAATATATAATATACATTTAATATATTTAGTTTAATCGCTGAATGCTCCGGTATCGTCAAATTCGTCCTCCTGACCAGAATCGCATTCATCAACGTCGAATGTATTATCCTTCTCGTCTACTGGTGCTTCGCTTTCGTTATCACTATCGCTATATATCGATTTAGTCTCCTCTTCCGCTTCCTCTTCTGACATGGGTTTTTCTTCATTGTCTATAAAATCCTTTAAATCAATTTTCTTAATCTTAACTTCGGTCTTTATCTTTCTCTTTTTGATATGTTTAACTTTCTTTGGAACTGCCAATTCTAAAGGATACTCTGTTAACTTAATTGGAAATATATTCGTTGGTCTAATGTATTCTACACACACATTCGCTTTTATCCTTATTTCGAGAGATTCAATGCTTTCATTGTCTTCGAAATATAAAGGCATATGTAGTCGTTTAAGGATGTAATTCATATTTGCTATATAACCAGTGTAATATTCCCGTGGTAAATGAGATGTATTTTTACAGAGTTTGATGTATTTATTTAATTTTGTCATGTAATTCTCTCTTGGATTTACTTCTTTTGAAGTTTCTTGTAAAGTTGTTTTGATAATTTGAACTGGGTCGCTATTTACAAAGTCTCTAATTTTCTCAGTGTGAAAGAAATCACATTTTCCCTTTTTTTTAGTTTTTTCTACATCGCATTTAAATACACGAAAAATTCCATCGCGAGTAGTTTTTTCAAAGAAGAGTGACCTGTTTCCGCACTTACAGTTCAACATAACTATTGTTAATTTATACTATAATAATATTTTAAGTATAATTATTTTATGTAATAATTTAGAGAAATAATGTATAAATAGGTATAATCTGTAATGATTACTAACGTTTATCCCAATTATGAACCAAAAACAGATTGGGTTAAACAAATGAAGGCGAATATGAATATTAGGGATCTCCAGGGAAAATATCCAAATGGCTGTCAATGCTGCGGAAATATTTACACCAAAGATAAATTTTCAATTTTAGTTAATAGTCACTTTAAAACTAAGAAGCATCAAAGATTGTGTATGGAACCGGCTAATGCTACATTTGAAAATGATTTTAGAAGTGTTAATGATATAAACATCGCTTATGAGGAAATGTGTAGAGAAAATAGACAAATAAAGCGCCTTAATTATGAACTTTTTCAAAAAATTAAAAATCTAGAAGAACAACTTAATGTTTACAAATGCCCTGGAAATACAAATCTTATAGACTTAATTTAGAGAAATAATGTATAAATAGGTATAATGAGCCGTGTACAGCAACTAGAAAGTATTCAAAAAGAATGTCTGGAACTTTTCACTAAGAAGAACCAAGATTATGGCGACGCTTTTGCTACTTATGGTACAGTCGGAGTTCTAGTGCGGATTGGAGATAAGCTTCAGAGGTTTTCAAAAATTACATCTAAGAACGTTACTATTGAAGTCACTGATGAAAATCTAAGAGATACATTGATGGATCTACATAATTATGCAGCAATGGCTATTATGACCCTTGATGAAAATAAGTAATTTTATTACAAAAAAATATAAAGTATAGGTACATTCCTAATCAATACATTGTATAGCAATCGATTATGACTGAATCTCTCGAAGGCCTTCGCAAATTTCATAACTGGGTTAAGATGCAACTAATCCTTGATGCTAAAAAGAAAACTAATGGACATACACTACTGGATGTTGCCGTAGGACGAGGAGGAGACATCATGAAATGGGCAAACTCTAAACTTAAATTTGTTACAGGATTTGATATTGACAACAAGAGTATATACGAGAAGAATTCATTTGATGGCGCAATTAAGAGGTATAATTCTGTTAAACATCTACCAAATGTGCCAAGGTGTTACTTCTGGAATATTTCTGCGATAGATCCATTTGCTCTAAACTTAATCAACGGTAAAGACAATAATAAAATTTATGACATCATTTCCTGTCAATTTTCTTTCCATTATTTCGTAAACGACATTGACATTACATTGAATATGATTTCTAAAAAACTTAAAACGAATGGTTACTTTATCGGGACTGCGGCGGACGGAGATGTTATATCCAGTCTTTTAAGTCTAAACAATGGACATTTTGAAAACGACACTCTTTGTCTTAAAAGAACAGATGATCAAGGAATGTATTCATTTGAATTAAAATCTGTTAAGTCATCCCGAGAGACGTATTTTGAATATCGGGGTGCTTCAATTGAATACTTTCTTTATAAAGATCATTTGATAGAGAAATGTAAAAGTCACGGTCTTGAACTTATTGAGATTAAAAACTTCTCAGAAATATACGACAATTATAAATATAATCTAACGGAAAAAGAACAAATCTGTAGCTTCCTAAACTTTTCTTTTGTATTCAAAAAAGTTTAATATAATCCTTTCCAATTCTTTTCAGCACCCCGGGACTCTAATAAAAATGTCTCATTTGGTATAATGCCATTAGGAAAGTCGTATGGTGATAGTTTTCCTGCTTCTATATTTAAAATTCTACCTTTGCCATCTGTTGTAATTGGGTTATCTCCACTGATGGATAAAGCTTTTTCGATACAGGCATCGCGTTGCGATGCAAACGGCGTTAAGTGATCGTACTTGAATACTATTCTACCTTCATCTCCAACTATTCTCTTAACGACCTTTGGGTTGACTATAGTAAATTCATATTCTAAAGATGGTAGCAACATACTATAATATTCGACGAGTTTTTTAAGATTATGGGCACGATTTTTACCCATTAAATCTATGCGCTCATCTGCACCCATAGGTTTTACAACTAATTCTACTCTGTAACCTTTAACCTGTTTTGGCGATTTTGGTTGCGAGGTTCTTCCTCTTTTTGCCGTGCCATCCGATACGCATCTACCCGTGGAAGGATTACGTACTTTACCCGAACTGCATTTTTTATTATAACGTTTAGTTTTCGGGTTCCATTCATAATCTACTAAATTAGGAGGATTATAACCAAATCTTACTCTTTTCCACGCCTCTTTAAGACTTATTCCTTCCTTATGTTTAAGTTTCATTGCCTTAGCAGCAAGATTAGATCCGGTTCTAGAACCGGTTTTAGTTTTTCTTCCAACGCAACGACCCTTTTCATTGCGAACTTGATACGATTTACATTTTTTCATATACCTGTCATATTCTGAATTGTAATCGTAACCCTCCAAAGAGGGTGGGTAATAACCTGGTTTTTTCTTGCCATAAGCAGACTTTAACGCGGACATTACTTTAGAACGGGATTTTACCGCAATTTTAATTCCCTTGTTTACCATTTACAATAAGCAAAATATTTTTTTTGAATTGATATTTAAAGAAGTTAATTTAGTCTTTTATATTGTGCTTTTTTGATATAAGTCTTTAGATTACCTACTTCCCGCCAATTATCGCCTATACCTGGGCAAGTCTGCGACCCGAACGTGTTTGACACTTTGATAAAAGATTGATTAATATAATTTTTAAATTTAATACATTCTTTTGCCATAATTGTATAATCTTCCTTGTTTCTTTGTTCTCGTGTGTAAATAGTAAATTTCTCAAAATTAGATTCTAATACAGTTAATACAAGTCTCCAGATGTTTTCATACATAATAGTCTTTTTGTTTTGTTTATCTATCTTTTGAATTTCGTATTTCCATTGTTCTTTGCCAATGTCTTTCAGTAAATACCTAATCCTTAAATTCAAAAGACTTCTTTCGACACTTGTTTGCCTATCATTAAAGGTTCCCACTAGCCACTCAACGTGTCTGTAAAATCTGTATACATCACAATATAAAATTCTATAATCTGGTTCGTTATGATAAAGATTTGCAACGGTTCGTGTAATATAGATCGCGTCAACTTGAACTCCGCAAATATTTCGTCCGTTTCTTACATTCTCTAGAGGATTTCTTGCTATTTCTTGACCACTTTCGCGAAGCCACCTAAAGTATTCTGGGTTGTGATTATAACCTTGCATTTGTTGCCCAGTTCTCCAAGAAAACTGAATGTGACATTTAATACACCACATTTGATCGCATCCGTCGATTTTTGATATCATCTCTCCGCAACCAGGACAAGGTTTTGACTGCTGTTTAATGGCAAGTACAGTAGCTTTAGTGTCTTCGTCGCAGACATGATTTTCCTCTTTGATTTCCATACACAATCTACAAAAATTAGAATCACACATCTCACAATGATAACGATTGTCTAAAAAACCATTACAATCTTCGCTACAGCATTTAATTGTAAAATTAGTAGATGATGTGTCTTCAGTAGATGTACCATATCGAATTCTGCTTAATTCTAGGTTATATGCTTTCAATATTTCATCATGTTCTTTGATTAAATTTTTAAGTCGGATTTTTTCCTTTTGAACATCATCGATATTTTTTTTAATTTCACGCATTTTCCTTTCCTTGATAGCGTCTTTCTGCGTATCGGGAAGCAGAGAAACTTGTCTTTCAACAAAAAGATCTTCGCTGTATTTTTTAAGTTCGGTTTCAACAAATTTTTTAGTCAAATTATTAACTATAAACTCACGTTCCCAGGGTGTTTTACAAAACATACACATAGGATCGTTATTAGAATTCAAGATGTAAGTCTTACAGCAAGATCTACACGCCGCCTGGTCCGTAGTTTCGCAACCCATACATTCAACCTTTAGGTGGATGGAGTTATTGAACTTTTCGCAGCAAATAGAACAATCCATATCTGTGTCTATGTAGTAATTAATTCCTGTTTTATTTTTTTAAACCTAATAAAAAAATGTAATAATTCTATGGAGACGGCGGGGCTCGAACCCGCGACATTCGGCTCATAAGACCGACGCTCTAACCGACTGAGCTACGCCTCCATAGAGTTATTTTGTATTTATTAATTCTCTCATGTTTATATATAAAATTATTCTTTAAGTACATTTAAAGAATTTTATTTTCCTCAGGTTCTGTTGGCGTCTTCAAAACGGTACATTCTGATTTCTTAAGTCTCTCGCATTCTGATACCTTTTCATTGTAAATGTCTTCTAGATTTTCGTATAATTTCTCTGTTTCACTGAGTTTATTTGCTGATTCGCGCAGAGAATTCCTACAGATATCAAAATCTCTAACAAGGTCCGTGTATTTTTTATATAATTCGGAATAAGCATTATAGATCATTCTATTAAACCCGTTTGTCCGAGATAGTGTATTGTGAGTTTGGCGATTAATCTCTATACATTTATGTACTTCATCTGTTTTTTTAACTATTACAGTTTTCAAATCTGAAATGTGTTTATTATTAGTTCTAACATTGTAACGAAATGTTCGGTCTGTCGTAATGTATAGTTTTACCATTTAAAATGTATGTTTTATTTCTTTAAATAAATATAAGTAGATAGATAATTGAAAATTAATAAATATGCCTTGTGGAAGACGTGTAAGTCTTACAAAATCAGGTCTTAAAAAAGATTTAACGGTTACGCCTTTCATGCCAGGGGCACCAGTCCCCGTTCATTACACATTATATAAACTCACCAATAAATTTATGTATATACCAAGATATTTCAATGATGAAGGAGAACTAATATTAAATGATACAAATGTAGTTGAAATGTCCATTAAAAATGAGCCAAGAGAATATCAAAAAATAGCAATATCTGAAATTCATACAGAATTAATTAAAAATGGGTCTTGTATAGCTTGTCTATATACAGGATGGGGTAAGACATTTGCTAGTCTTTATATAGCAAGTCTACTCGGAGTTAAAACGATAATTCTAGTGAATAAAGAATCATTAATGGAACAATGGAAAGAACAAATACAAAAATTTTTAAATATCTCGCCAGGTATAATTCAGGGTAAGAACGTAGATACATCTAAAGGCATTTGTATAGGAATGATTCAGAGTATCTCAATGAAAGAATACCCCGAAGACACTTTCAAAGACTTTTCTTTTGCTATTTATGATGAAACGCATCACTACTGTTCCAAAGTTTTTTCAAATGTATTTTATAAAATAGGAGCAAAATTTAATCTTGGTCTAACAGCAACTTTAAAAAGAGCAGATCGTTTAGAATACACCCTAGGGTGGTTTCTTGGAAAAGTTGCTGTAAATGTACAATTACTTATCATAGAACCGGAAATTCATGTACAGACATTCGATAATCATCCTGAAGATACAATTAAATTTTTGCCAAATGGAAAAGTTAACTCTCCGGCTAGTATTACATCTATAACACAGATTGAATCTAGAAATGATTACATAATAAAATTAATTAAAGATTGTTATTCTTCCAACCGAAAAATCCTTGTTTTATCAGACCGCAAAGCCCATTGCGATATCTTATTTAATTCATTGAAAAATTTTTCAGTCGGGCTTTATTATGGAGGAATGAAAACGGAGAATTTGAAAAAGTCAAACGATTGTAGAATTATAATAGCCACTTACCAAATGGCCCAAGAGGGTTACGACAATCCAGGACTAGATACATTAATACTTGCTTCGCCGAAGGGGAATGTTGAACAGGCTGTTGGCAGAATTTTACGAAGGAAAAATGAAAATTTGCCCCTTGTTATAGATGTCAATGATACAATAAGCGTCTTTAATAATTGGCATCGCAAAAGACTATCATTGTATAAGAGTAAAAATTTTAAAATTAATTACAAATTTGATAAACATGACATAATAGATGAATGTACGTTAGGGAATAATACGGAATGTATGATTAGATTCTAGATGTGTGGACGGTAGATCTTACAGGAAATTCCGATAGACTTTGTCTAGTGCTTACGGTTGCGTAAGCTTTACGAGCTGGATATTTATTCATCGAATAAACTTTTCCAAAACGGGCATCACTACCTAGTCTAGCTTCTACTGTACCCAATGCAATTGGTTCCGGGGCTTCTATTTCAATTCCGTCGGCTGCTGCAGGGACACCAATCTGCGGAGAACCAATCTGAGGCGCAGCAACTGGTTTTACCTGAGCCAAAGGCTTAGTATCAGACGCTTTTACTACAACATTTTCATCGGCTTTGACTTTATCCGCGCTTACAACTACCTTTTTGCCAGCAGAGAGAGACTTACCTTGAGTAACGACAGTCTTATTGGGTTTTACCTGAGAAGCCTTAACAACGACATCCTGTTCAGGATCTAACTGACTGGAATCGGCAATTACATTTTCATTAAGGTCTACTTCTTCTTTATCGACTAGTTGCGAATCACCTGATACCATGCTCTTCTTAAGTACCTGCTGTTTTGGCTTAACCTGTGTTGGCTTTACAACCACTCTCTCACCGGGTTTAACATCCTTTGCCTTAACAATGACGTCTTGATTTGCTATAACATTTTCCTTTTTAACAGCTACTTCTTGTTCCGGTTTAATCTGCGAGGTATCAACTTCGACTGCGGCTTCGGGTTCTACATCTTTTATGGCAGCAACAACAGGTTCGTCTGCCTTTACATCATCCCTGGTAGAAATTCCATATGGACCTCTGTATTGTTTCTCTGCGTATAAAGAATCTAAACGGGCACCGTTGTCTAATACAATACCGGTAATTCTATCATCAAAATGAAACTTATGATTCGCGCTATTGTTAATCTGGGCGGCGTTTAAATCAGTTAAATTCTTCTGAAGTAAACCTTCTAATGAAGATCTGTCTCTATTTCTATACTGTTTTCTCGCCGAAAATGTACCCATAGCCCACAATACCACGAGGAATACGGCGCTTACTATTCCGATTATAACAGGTATCGGTAAATTTGCCATCATCATTTATTATAAATAAATATATTTTTTTTTAATAAATAAACCACAATGAGTAAAAAAAACATTTTAACTAAAGATATAATAATAATTTTTTTAATTACGGCGTTTTGGGATGTAATTCTGAGACTTTTCGCGGAAGATAAATTAAAATTTTTTGGTATTGAAAAAATGAAATGGATTACAGTACTTTCAGAATACTTTCGAAAACATACTGTTTTGTCCGCTGCCCTTGTAGCAGGATTTGTGGGAGCACTAACACATTATGTTATAGTCAAATCTCTCGACTTTTTAAATTTATCAGGTGCGAATATACATACTTTTATAATAGTAGTGTTTATTTCGGGGCTATTAGGTATACCAATGAGATATTCGGGTTTATTTCCACATCTTAAAACGTATTATTACGATGAATTGGGGTTCACTTATTCTTTCGCGACGGACGCCTTTTCGGGTGTAGTCGTGGCGGCGACTTATCAAATTATTAAAAGATTTAATTTAATTTAATTTATTTACAATTTATAAATGAACAATAAAGAAAAAATAGTTGTAATTAGAAATAAAGACTATTATATCAGATTATTATCAAATTTAAGAAATAATGGTCTTTATGACATAATAACAGAAAAAGAAATAGATTATTCGCTCTTAGTGTTTAAATTGTTAGACTTCCTACAGAAAAATAAAAAATACATTAAACATTTTCAATCCAAAGATTTTGAAAAAATAATTATATTATGTGTAGACGAAATCTTAACTAATAAATTTGATACAGAAATAGATTATGAAAAACTTGAAGTCGTATTATCACTAGTAAAGAATTCTTATTTGTTTAAAACTATTTTATTAAGAATAAAAGATTTCACTTATAAAATATACTATAAATACAGATGTAATTTTTGTTTAAGTCAAAATGATACAGACGTTGTAGATTCAGATTAAAATTAACTTGGTTTTGGAGCTAAGCAGTATTTAATCTGTCCTAAATTCGCTACATTATATAGAACAGTCAAGGGGTAACCCGTCTTCAGATAAATTTCAACTGTACTACATAAATTAGTAGACTTCGTAAACAAGAGAATGTATTTAATGTTGTAAATACCAGATTGCTCTTCTGTGTCTGAATTATCATTTGTTTCATTAATTATAATACTTTGATCCGCAAAATCTCCAATCGCCCTTAATTTTAGCGCCTTATTGTAGGTAAAATGTACTTCGTTTGAAATATTAGAAAGATCCGATATGTATGTTTGAAAATCAGAACTTGGCATTGTTATATAACTATTAAAACGTATATCTGGAATTTTGTAAATTTTTTCATCCATGTCAAGAAGTTTAATTTTCGTAGAAATTTTTGCCTGTTTCTCACTGTTTTCGCATTGGATGTACATGTGACCTTCTTCATGTTCGTAAATAGTAAATGAAATGGTATCAGCGTGTTTAATACCTTTCAAAATTTTAAAAATAGATAGTAAATTTACTCCAATATTAGTAACCTTAGTACAAATATATTCTTCAAATTTTTCTTTTTGTAGAAACAAATTTACTATAGCACTATTAGTTCCGTCTATAGTTGTAAGTTTTAGACCTGTGCTATCTGCCTTGAAATTGACATCTGATAGGATATTTTTAAGGGACTCGAATAGAATTCTTATAGCATTTGTCTGAACAGTTTTAAATCTAAATAATACAGGATCGTCGGACTTTGCTGCCATTATTTAGAGTTAAATAAACTTGTCTTTTAAATACATTACATTATTACATTATTACATTATTACATTATTAATCTTCCAAAAGATGATCATCTCGTGGATCTACGGCGGCATGTCTCTTCCAAATAAGTTTACATGGGAGAGGTTTAGTAATACATTTTCTACCACTTAGAGGTGTTTGATTTGAAAGCATCAAAAGAGTTCCGTTATTAAAATCAAGGTTTTTATAATCGGGATGATCCATTAGAGCGTCTTCGAGCTTAATAGGTTCTTCGCGATCGACGTAAAAATTACAGTAAGGACCTAACCAGGGTTGAACATACTGCGTGATATCCAATCCATTTAGAATTACAACTTCCGGATAATATGGGTACTTTGTTGGGGAAATGTCAAATGGGTAAATAGGAAATCGAATGTCTTTTGTATATGTAATGTACTTCATAAATTCGCCGTTAAACATGTATTCGATGATAATACATTTAATTTTCGACTCAGCCTCGGCGTCAATGGCTTCAACCTGTTCGTCTGTTAGTTCCGATTCTGAAATTTCAGAACCATCTTCAAAGATTATATGATAGGACAACAATCTGTACTCGTCGTGTATGTATTTGTCTTCAAAGGTTTTATAAGGATTAAAATAATTATAAACCTTGTTCAAGACGTATGTAAGTAAACCTACAGAAATAAAGGTATATAAAGCAAACATTTATTATTTTTTAATATAGAGTTTCTTTAAATTAATTAATGGAAGAAACTGTTAAGAAAAGAGGGCGCAAAAAAAAAGAAATAATTGCGTTAGAAACACCAGTCACGGTTTTAGAAGAACCTGTTAAGAAGAAACGTGGTAGGAAAAAGAAATGGGAAACAACCACATTCAAAAATAATTACATTCAAGATACCGAAACCGATGATGTAAGTCTTGATAAAAACGAATACGATCGAGAAGATTATTCTACTAATGCTTTATCTTTCGGAAATCTATGTATTCAGGTGCACGATAAAGAAAAAGAAGAAAATATCGGCATTGCGGATTTTTTTACAGAACATCACAAAGAATGTGATATAATTGTATCAAGTGATGAAGAAGACACTTGCGAGAATATAAAAGAAAATGTTAAATCTTTAAAACATTACAACAAAGGTGTAGACGTCACTAAAGTTAAACTAAATGTTACTGAAATAAGGTGTTATAATTGTCATCATACATTTAATTGTATACCTTTTTATTTACCTATTGACTATTGTTCAAAATTAAACCGTTATAAATTATTTGGTAATTTCTGTTCCCCTAATTGTGTCAAATCTTATTGTTTGAATAATAAAATTTTTGATACTAAAAGTTATCTCGTGGGTCAATTTTACAGGTCTCTTTTTGGACAAGCATTTAGAATTAAGTGTGCTCCGAGTATATTGACACTAAAAGAATATGGAGGGGATAAAAGTATAGAAGAATTTAGAAAATCATCCTATGCTAATTCCAGATACACCATGAATAACGTTAATACTAAGATTATAGTAGTAAACTAAAAATATAATTTAAAAACTATTAATACTAAAAGAAATAGCCCGAGTCTCAAGTATTTAGACGTCTCTCTATTTTGTATAATATTTACTTTAAATAAGTAATTCATTTTTTCATCTATAGATAGGTTTGAGAAATCTTCTTCGAGTAATCTCGAATACAATTCCGGAGTATCTCCAAATAAATTTAAAGACAAAATTTTCATTAGACCTTTATTCTCTTGATAAACTTCTGTTTCTGGATTATCACGGGTATAAAGCCCACTTGGTCTTTTCTGTATTTTACTGGAAAGTAATAAAGACGGATCCGTTTTTTCCACTAATGGCGCAGCGACTTGATTATAATATAAAACCATTATATATATAATAAATCATTTTATTTTAAGATTTTTTTTAAATATTAATAGCTCTTTTACCTTTATCGCTAATTTTTACTTCTTTAGAAGTTTCTACGGTACTATTGGAAATTGTATCATCATCTCTCATCATATTAGCTAAATTCATACTGGGACCGGATATTTCATTTGAATTTGGTTTTGGAGGAGGACCTGGATTACTCATTGCCGACGCTATATTCTTCATAATCTCTGAATTTTGAAGCCCGCTGTCGCCCACTGATAAGGCTCCACTAAATAAAGACTTTGTTACATGAAACATAATTGCACTTCCGGCTAACGTTACCATAAGTTGTAATTCTGGCGGAAGTTCTGCCCGAGTTTTATATTTTTCATGTAATCTTTCAAAAACCGAGTCGTAATCATCCATATTGTCCATCACGGATTCTGACCATCCTTCTAATTTAGCCCCAATTGGATCGAATTTTTTATTGGCAAATTCAAGACCTGTTACTGCAGCCATTAACATCTTTTGCTGAAATTTCACGCTCATCTCTTTTTCCGTATTACTCTGATGAATTTCTAACTCAAACCGCAGGTCAGAAAGTTTAGAAGACATTGAATACTTCTTTGTTAGTTCGACTCCTTTCTTTTCTAACGCAAGTAATTTAAGAAGTATTTGTTGTTTTTCTTGCTTTGGATCTTTCTTTTGTTTACCTTCAGAACCTTCGCTTGAGTCTGAATAATCAGAATATCCGGAACTTGAATCATCGGAGTTATCAGATCCGGAATCGGATTCTGAACCAGAGTCGGAATCTTTATCAGAACCAGCCTTTTTCTTAGAATTATTAACGAAACTTTGATATTCCTCTGCATCGAATTTAGATTTAGACTTCATAGATTTAAGACTTGCTTTCTTTTGGCGCGCATCGGGGACTGGTTCTACGGTACTACCAGAGGCATCTGATGCAGAATCATCAGAATCTCGAATGACATCTATCCCTTTCACATTAATAGGGTTTCTAATTTGTACAGTAGGTCTAGACGAATTCTCAGTTTCAATCTGTATTTTTGGCACCGAGCCGCTCATATTATATTTATTGAAATTTATTTTTTTGTTATCATTGGAACGAGTAAATAATAATTTAATAGGCGCTTTTACATTATATTTATTTACAAATGAAGACATCCATGTCGATACTTTAGTTAATAATTTTTTTTTTTAATTCCTTTTAAAGATAATATGTATTATTTTATAAATGATAGCAAATAATATAATTTACGGAGCAGGGATATTATTTTACACTAAAAGTATAGAACAAACTCCTTATTTTTTCCTTGGCAAAGACTGGGATAACAAATGGTCCAATTTTGGAGGAGCATGTGAAGTTACAGATAGATCAGATCCCGAAATAACTGCCGCAAGAGAAGCATGGGAAGAAACTCTTGGATGTATAGACGATTATGATCTTATTAAAAATACTTTGAATAAATACAATTCACAATGTATAAAATGTAAAACACCGTCAGGGTATCCTTATTATATGTATATAGTTAAAGTGCCATTTAATACTAACTACAGACATAGGTTTTTGTCCACTAAAAAATTTATATCTAAGATAAATATAGATAGAAAGTTTTTAGAGATAAATGATGTAAAATGGGTATCATATGAAACTATAAAACATAGCATCGGTTCTAAACAGTCATTAATCAAATTAAGAAATATTTTTGAACAGACTCTTATTGAAAATAAAGACACCATCGATAAAATTATCTTATAGTTATCATCTTTTCCTTGAGGGTTGTAACTGGTGTTATAATAGGCGGCAAAATTCCGCTATGCGCTTTGCGATATACATTCATTGGCTTGATATCATTTCTTGGAACTACACTACTTGCCAAAGAACTTGGGACAATTATATGTGACATCAAATTTTTATCTATAATTCCCGAGACCTGATTCTTAGGTTTGACCTTTTCAATTAGTCTTTTACCACTAAAGTCATTTACTTCCGCTACGCTAGCAGTTAATAAAGTATGAGTATTTTCGTCGATATCTTGTGTTTTAAGATTTAAAGAATTTATAAGATCGTCGTGATAACTGGATCTAGCGGGTGTATTATTTTTTGTGGCGTATTCTAAGTCATAATTTATAATTTTCTTAAATGAAAATGTGCTTTGTTTGGGAACTTTTTGTAATACTCTAATTTGTTTAGGATCTTTATTTGGAGCACTTAGAATATTATTAATATCATTAAACACATTTTGTATTTGTTTATTGTCTCTACCAACATTACGATCGGTAATATTCATATTGATTTAATTAATATTAAATATTTTATTTTAGTTTGTAATTACGAGTTATATTTTTAATATCAGTGGATACATTATCAAAAGGGTTTAATTTTTCGTGAGTTTTCATGTGGTCAACCTTATCTTTAAAACCTACTAAACTAGGTCTTGTCTTAATTTCAATGTTTGTGGACATCTCATCTATCGCATTACGTTTAAGATTATCTCTTTCTTTTAACAAATTAGAGTCTATACCTCGAATATCCGGTAAAATTTTATTTTCATAACCTATTCTTGTTTTATATATACTTGTGGCTCTTTCTGTAAATGTATTTTTAACGTCGAAAGCATCCGTATTATCGGGTAATATCATTGTTCCAATCTGAGCTTCCTGTTTAAATACTTTACCAGTTAAATTTGCGTAACTTTCTAATATTTTAGAATCGCCAGGTTTCATTCTCAATTCATCTGTTTTATAGGGGAAATTATTTTTATAAGATATGTAATCTTTTGACATAGAACCATCGGCATCTACCTTGTCTACAGTAGATGGACGTACCCATCCATATGAACGAGTAGATGAACCACCCTTTACATTTTTTCCTAAGTTTAATAGCTGTGTCTCTTGTACTTCGCTATTTTTTTCCCCAATTTCGTTATATTCTTTGGGAGCCTCAGTCAGAGAACTTTCATGTTCAGCGGCATTAATTATATTTTCTATTTCTTCAGGTGTTACATCTTTTGCCTGATCTAATATTTTAGGATCTAGTTTAAGTTCACTCATTATTTTTTCTACTTCATCGGTTGTAACGGGTTTTTCTCTTTTTTCTTTTCCCGTCATTTTCTGTAATTTAGATAACCAAGAAGTGTCCATAAGTTCAGGGTCGGAAAGGTTTGTTTTACCGTACAGATTAATATACAGACCAAATACAGACAATACTATGATCAGTGTAGTTAATGTATTCATAATTAATATAATTAAATATTTTAAATTATAATATTAAATTTAAGATATTTAATTGACTTCGTTTCTACATGTAGGACAAGTATTAGATTTTTCAGTGAGCCATTTTTTAATACAGGTCTTACAGAAGGTATGATTACAAACGAGTTGTATATTTAATTTTTTATTTTCCATACAAATGCAACAATTAGAAAGTTCTTGGTTACAATTTAATTGATTAAATTGATCATATGTAAGTGTTTTTTTAGTTTCTTCCGTGTTAACAGTGGTAATTTCTTCTCCTAAAATTAAACTATGTGAAAGTGCTATTAAAAGAGGATGTATAGCTACATCATCGAAAAACAGCATTTCAAAACGATCAGTAACAGGTCTTTCATTTTCTGGTACTTGATATATACCTTCTCTTGACGAATATGCTACTGACCCTACATTTGAGGACATGTACATAATTTATTTATTGTAATATATATATTTAAATTCTTTATAATGTTTTATTTGTTCTATTAAGTCTACCTGAATTAGTAATAACGTCCTTGTTTAATATCTTTGAAACTCCGACTGTTTCATCCAGAATTTTGTATGTGAATGCTTCTGTAAACGGAACCTGTTTAGCAGTGTTCTTAGTGTAGTCTTGAATTATAAATTCATAATCCCCATCTTCATTATTAATATTTTCAGTGTCATATAGCATGTAATGCCTATTGTTATAAGATACTAACTTTTCTTCGTATCTTTGATTTATACCGTCTGGGACGGCACTAAGATCAATAGCCTTGTTTCTAGTTCTTACAACAACCGGTTTTAATTTTTTAGTCATTTCTTTGCCGTGTATTTGTTGCTTATTATATTTGACTAGAGCTTTTACCGCCCTATCTTCAATCTTCGCAGAATGTAATACTCTATAATCCATTTCTTGATTATATCTACCTTCGGAATTGTAGTCTATAATCTTGGATTTGCTAGTTTCCCCTGTATATTCCATTATTATATATTGCGATATAATAAATTTTAAATTAAATATTTATATTTAGTTTGTTTAAATTTTTTACAATAGAATTTACAACCTTTGGTCCAGAGGATAAAAATTCAGAAGGATCTATAACTACATCGGTAATTTTTGATTGTGAACGATCTCCGTCTAGAAAATATAGATGCTTTCGCTTATCGTCCGTGTCCTTCGGAGAATAATCCAACGAGATTTGATTCATTTGATTTTGTATTTCATCTTTTTGTGTAATAATGTCAGCCGGGGTTTCTTTTTCTAATCTATAATTATCTATAGAATGTTCGGCACTTTTTGTGTTAAATGTAAGGAAGTAAAATACAACCGATAATGTTAGGGACAATAGTCCAGAAAATAATACATTTATATCTTCCGTGTAAACGTACCCCAAAATAGTTACCAAAATTATAAGTCGTGTTAAGGAATTATATTGATAGTTTTTATCCTCCCCGATAAAAGGGATCACATTGAGTGACGCGAACAAAGCACAAAAATTACTCAACCAATAAGATGTCATTTAATATTACATAACTATTTTATTTTCTCCAGGAATTCTACAGAAAAATTGTTAGTGTGTAAATTATTTATTTCAGATTTATAATCAGATGCGTACACGCTATTGTACTTATCGAATAAGGTCTTGTTTTTATTTACGATAATTTCACCTAGTACAAAAAGAGACTGAATGTAATCCCATATGGCTTTCTTTGTAGGTGTAGTGAGTTCATTCCAATAAGTATCGAGACCACAGTCTTCTGTAAAATTACCAAAATTTTTGGCTCTTTCAGTGACCGTTTCATCTTTCAAGAAGAACTTGTCGTCTCTTTGTTTAATTTGTACCTTATAATCCACGCATCCCGCCATAAACAAATTAGCAGGGGTGGCAGGGGATGTACTTTTCAGCATTTTAAATCCTCTATAGTAAGTCTTAAGTTTTGCATATGGAAACTTTGAAATTATTTTTTCCAAGAATTCTTCAAATAATATATTAAAATTTTCTATTTCTTTTTTAGACATTGATATTAATATATTTGTATATTTTTATATTTTTATATACATTTTAACTCGCAACTACAATTAAAAATACATTCGCTAAAAATAATGTTATATATATATTAAATGTCATCCGATATAAAAATCAATGGTATTAACGTTTTTCTCAATAGATTTGATACGTCTGAAGAAATTGTAGACATTGATAAATTAAAAACGGATTTTCCTCTGGACGATGATGAAGAAGGGTTTTATCGTCTGAGTTTATCCCAAAAAAAATTCTTAGGAAATGAAACAATAAACGACAATTACACACGTCCTCCAATAGGTCCAATAGAAAAAGGTTTATATTGTAGTGTATGTGATGCTATAGGTCCAGAGGACCACAGCGAAGACTGCGATAATCCGCAGAAAGAAAGTCTATTTCTTACAATAAAAGGTATAAAAGACTACATACTCGTACCCAGTTACAACGGAGACTTTTTAAATATTAAAAACAAAATTAATGAAAATACAATAACACAAGAAGAACTTAATGACGAAGTCCTACTATTAGAGGACCAAACTTCACCGGGTGAAATATTAAACGATGAAAACGAAGACATTTTAACGAAAATCTCATTTGACTCGGGAGGAGTGTTTAAAAGACGCGGCCCTAAAAAATTGGCAGCCAAAACTTCAACTACACAATTCTTAAATAATGTTATAATTTCTCACGAAAAGTCTGAAAATAAAACATCCATTAGAATAAGTAAAAACGGTCTTATAAATTTAATAAACGTACCAGAAGACGAGAATGATTATAATGTTATGATAACCGAATTAATTGATCGCATTAGAGATTCCGACGTAATAAATAAGTCTGCGTTAGAAGAGATAACAGGTGAACAAGAATATAGATTATTCCCAGATTACTCTTATATACATTCAATGTCTGCCCAGTTCACACTTAGCAACTTCGATGGTAAACAAGTCGATTTCGAAAACTTAGACAATTTAATAAGTCCGTATGATTCTTCTGGAAAATTAATTTCTAGTGCAATTACCAATGTCGAAACCACTGCATCTGGTAAAAACGTAATAATTTACAACGATATTCGTATAATAGAATGGGAATATTCTCTTGGTAGAATGACTCGCACAGGGGTTATGTCAAAGGAATACATTAAATTTGTTAATACTCCGGCACCGGGTTTAAAAATGACATGTATAATAAATAAATATGGGACTATAACCATGACAATATCTAAATGTAGTGATAAGGCTATATTACAAGGTTTATGCCAATCGGGTGAAACAGTAATAAAAACCGAATTATTTAGAAATGTTGTTAACGTCTTTGATGAATTGTTTAGAAATCAAATGGAAATACTTACGTCTAAAGAAATAGATAAAATATCAAAGGAAATTAAGTCTTATAACACTGTTTCAGGAAATGCTGTACCGTCGTCTGTATGTAGAAATACTCAGACCAGAATAGACGACGATGGAAATACGTGGAAGGAAGGGAAGCGCCCCGACCCATATTCTTGGAGCGGGACATGTCCAGATCCTAATTATCAGTATCTAAGTCCAGAAGGTGTACAAGGGCCAGACGGGCTTTGGTATCCATGTTGTAAGGCAAAGAGCGAAAAGTCCGTTCAAATGATGAGAGATTATCTCATCAAAGGATTTCCGAGAAATCAATCAGATGCTGAAAAATATAACATTGTAGACGGAGAAGACATTGGTTCGGGTATTTTAATACCAGATAGTAATAGTCCCGGATCAACGGCCGAAGTGAATATAAACGGTCGTATTGAAACAGTCACTGTTATTAAGAAAAAAAGTAAAAAATCTAATGATTATACAGTAAGGACTCGAGATGGGGAATTTGTAACAATTGAAGGAGAAGCGTTTAAAAAAGACTCGCGCGTTTTTCCGGGTTTAGACACGTTTAATAAAAACCAATTAATAGAATGCGTTAAACTTAATCTCAAAAGATTAGACTTCGTTATAAATCAAGACGGTAATATAATTAAAAATAAGATTTCTGATTTAAGAGAAAAAATTCTACAAGAAAATACAGATATATTCCTCCGATTAATACCAGATACATCCCTTATTACTAAAAGAAATCTTACTACATTTAGTATAAATTCATTAAAAACAGATCCATATGTAGTTAAAAACGTACCAGGTAGTGGCTATCCATTTTTCCTTTGTCTTGGACCCGGCGGGAACTTTTATATTAATTTAGATTTAATGAGTATAGACTCTGAAATATCTGATAGATTTGACACGGACATTATTTTATTTGGATATCTAAAGAAAAATGAAACAGAAAACGTCAATGAATTTCATGTTGTTGATTTGATTTACTATGACGAATCATATGTTTCCGTTCCGTTTACTAGAAGAAATCAAACAATAATGGAACTACAAAATTCTGTGTTAAATACTATATCAGATGAAATTATTGCGTTTCCCGATTTTTTTAATGATATAATAGATGGTAGTTATTACTTTATGAATGAAAATAAATCAAATACATTAGTATTTATAAACTCGGAAATCTGCGATTATATTACGTGGGGCGAAAAAGACACCGCGGATGATATCATTGAACTTCAAGTTCTAGAACTTACTAAAGGTTCAATTATTAAATTTGGTCACAGCGACACGACTTTCCCCGAAGGGTTAAGCTTCTTAAATAAATATGAATTTACAAAAAGAGAAATTCCCGATAAATTATTGAGAGGCGATTATGTTAATGTTAAAATTAACAGGGATTTCTCTGGAAATATTGTTCCTAAACGCAAGATAAGTATACTAAATAAAACAAGTAAAACGTCCGAATATGATAAGATTTTAAACGATTTGTATAATAAATTCAAACCTACAGACATCTCGTTGTTCATCGATCCCGATGAATGGTATATTTCTAGGGATGAGAGACTGATATACAATGGAACAGTTTTATCAAATGCTTAAAAGATGTGTTAAAAATTTAAATAGTTCATTAATGTTGATATTATCACTGAGGAATTCAATTTCTATCTGAAATTTTTCATCAGGGTTACTACTAGTTTTGAACGTCCTAGATACTGGATAGTATTCAACTGAAGTAATAGCAGTAAGGTCTACCCTGAACAATGAATTCGGGTCAGTATAAGAAACCCTGTACTTTCTCTTTGTGTCTCCAGATGTATTAGATTTCATTACCCGTGTTTCGGTCGACAAAGAAAATCTCGTATCAAAATTTAAGACCTTTGAAATATCTACGTCTACATTTGATACCCTGGTTTTAATTACACTTTCGTATTGTATGAATTTTGCAAAGTCGGGAGAATAGATATATCTTGTTCGGATACCTTGGTCATAGATGTCTATAAAATCAGTGATTTCTCTTTTAAAACCAAAACTTTCAATTTTAATTCCTATTTTCCAGAAGTCTGCCCTGGTTAAAATGGGATTGAAAAAAGTCTTTCCAGATTTATTGATTTTACCGAGTCTCATTTCTACTTCAATGTCCTTTGATGTATTTACATTTTTAATCATGTCTTGAATTTTAGTTAGGTCGTCTTCTTTGAGAAGTTTTACATTTTCCGCGGCGGCTATACATTTAAATAATTTTGCCTTTGAAGAATGTTCAAGAATTACCCGGTAAGCTTTTTCATTATCAGGTTTGAGAAAATAAATAAGATTGTCTATAATCACGGGACTTTTAAAACTCCTCATAACATTTAATACAGTCTTTATAGCATTTGGTCTAGTTTTATCAGTTCTAGCATTTTTCCACCTGAAATCAGCAGAAAATTCGTGTATCGTTCCGTTTCTAATAGTTTCTGGAACATTAACTACAATTGGTCGCCCCCGTTCTTGAAAAATTTCTAACGTATTTCCCTTTACGACCTGGACATTTGCCGTTGTATCTGTAATTTTAACAATTCTCAAGTCCACTGTCTGTTCTGAAACAGGCTTCCATTTATATTGACCGGTAAGGATGACGTTCCAGCTTCCAATTGTATAAAGTGTATCCGCCGCCGTAAATATTAGGCCATCTAAATTTAATTTTCCCTTGAATTTATCGGCATTTTGTTTAATTGTAGAGATGTATTCATAATAATTTTTACGATGTTCTTTTAATTGGGTCTGGAGCCAGCCAGACCCTGATGTATTATAATAAGGTAAAGTAGCAGAAGCTAATGTGTCTAAGAAATAAATTGGTTTGAGTTCAATGTTGAAAAAATCTGAACCTTTAAAGGCGTTAGGTAGCAAGGGTTCTCCTTTATTAAATTGTTCTAATTCTGGTTTTATCATTTTAGCCAGGATATCATATCTATTTATATAAGGCCAACGCTCGCTTCGGAGTTTCCCATTTTCCGGAACCATCATGGAAAATGATTGGCCTATTACTTTATCACCATTAGAATCTAACGAAATGTTTTCTGGGCCAAATAGAATATCGAATACCATAAAAGAAACGCCTCTTATTTTAACGGGATCTAATTCTCTATGAGATTTACCATTAACATCAAAAAATACCAATTCTCCGTCTAAAAGCATTTCTGGAGTATTAACATCAGGCAATTTCAGCCCCGATATGACATTTAGTTTCATATTGCGATCTACAAAACATACCTGTCTTTGTTTTATATTTGCTACACCAGTGTCAGGTCCGATATACATGAGATATCTCGTCCCGTCGACTTTTTGAGTAACAGTGTACTTTGATCTACCATTTGAACCCTTTAACATTAAATTTGACATATCCGTTTTTTCTAAAGTAATTGGCATCCCCCCAATAAATTTTGACATATCATAGTTTTCATTTTTAGACAAAAAACTTTTCACTAATTTAGTAAACTGTTCTTCAACCTTGGGATTTATAAACGGCTCCATTGGTGGGTATGTATTAATTATACATCTTTTTTTTAATTTTAATATTAATTATTTTTTGCAATAAAGCAGGTTTAAAACAATAAAAAGTAAAATTATACTATATTTTCATATTAATAAATGACTGAATGTTATTCACATGAAATTATTTAAATTTATATCTATTTATCTCATCTCTGGAGAAATATAATTATATCCAAGAAAATCGAAGATATCCCTTTCTGTTTCTGGAAACTTTTTTTCTATTGCAGTCATATACTCAGAATCTGTTACTTTTCTACCAGTTGGAGACTTATGAGTTAAGTTTTTCTCATTTAGTGAGTAACCTTTTTCAAGGGCAAATTTTCTCATTCTAACATTAAATTCTTTTGAACCTGTTGTAAATAGTATCGCAAACGGAAAAGTTTCTTTTGGATGGTAGAAAATGTCAAGATGGCGATAGTATTCGTCAATACTGGCAACCGCCATAATTTTAGTAGGTCCCTTTGCTATAATATCAGAAGGTTCGATTATGCCGCGCTTAACTAAATTATTATAAAATGTTGTCATTACCCTTGGATTTTTGGCGTCAGTGGTTATTAAAGCATCAATGTCTCCAGAATCAGGAGTTTTCCTGCGATAAGATCCTACAATAATGAGTTCTCCAGATATACCAATTCCTGTCATTGTTTCGGAGAATACATCCGTTAGTATTTGATTCCATTCATCCATTTCTTTTCGAGGGATTCTACGAATTAGATCATCGTAATGTTTCAACCCGATTGCCTGTTTATCATTTAGAATTTCATTATTAATTGAATAAATGTATCTGAGTTCGTCTATTGTAGTGATTTCTTCAGTGTCGTATATTTTAGCGGCTGTACTCGGTCCTACGTTTGGAATTTTAGTCAGGTTTTCTATCGCAAGAGAACGGTCGTCTTGTTCAGTGAGTGATATTCCGTCAGTTTGACCCGTCTTTAGAATACTGTCTATCTTTTGTAATATAGCACTCTTCCATGTTCCATTCTTTACTTTAAAGTTTTCTTCACCTGTTAATTTCATATCTCCTTCTCTAAGAACCTTGATGTAGTCTTCCACTGAACTTAATTCCATACGATCCTTCAATATTTCATTTGTTTGTTTATAAATTTTTACTTTGAAAGTCCAGTTAGCTTCTTTATCGGAAATTATTTTAGCAATTAGTTTAGATATAATTTTTTTGACATCTTTCACTGATATGCTACTTTCTGGTTTAGACAATAAAGTGGAAATGTCATCACGAATGCCACGATAAACAGGGTGACGTGGTACACCTTCGTTTGTCATCTCCATATAACTGAATGAAACTATGCTTCCAATTGGAATAAAATCTGAAGAATTTGGATTATTATAATTTTCTCTTTGGGTGTCATTTAGGCCTGTACCTATTTGAGTAAACACCCCATTAGGTTTATTATCCTTCATTAATTCACATTTCAATGAACCAAGCATACCAATGTATTTTCCATCTCCTGGGACGTATTCTCGCAGTATACATTCGGCGTCTTCTTTGATTTTATACTTTAACATGTATTTACTTCTTTTAGTTTGGTAAGGAGAACCAGGTGCTCTTAGCATAATACCTTCAGCACCTTCTGTTGTTAACTTTGTATATAGATTAATAAGCTGTTCAATCGATTTAATTTTTACTTGTTCTGTGAACTGAATAGGAAAAGTTTTCTTACCCGGATAAACAATCGAGTTCCAACAAACCTTACGATCTTTTACGACAGTCTGAAGAAAAGACATTCTTTTTTCAAAGGGCCTCGAATCATTTGGAATATCAAAAACTTTGAATACTACAGGTGGTCCTGAATCTCCAGCCCAGATTTTTTCAATTTGTTCGGTTGTGTAACTCTTCCCTGGCTTAAGAGTGGAAAGTCTACTTGTTTTCTGAAAAAGTCCTCTTCCTATCCAAATTTCTCCGTCTAATGGAATACCCGGCGGCAGTGTATTTTTAAACCATTCTGGAATGTATGTGTAAACTTTAGGTTTGCCAGCCCCTGAACCGCGCGATATCATCTTTTCTCCATCCCATAAAGCTCGGATACCGTCCCATTTCTCTGATGCCCACCATCCAATAGGGGGAGCAGATATATTCAATTTTTTAGACATTTCATCTGTTAATTTGATTATATCACCCGATTTGTTATCGTATAAATTCTGTGCTGTCATCACTTTTAAGTTGTCGACGTAAGTCTTATCATCACTTGTTGAAATTATTTGAATTTCTGGATAAACTGCTATGTATTTTCCGTTACATACGTTTTCTTCTTTGTATTTAACAAAATTATTAATTGAATCGAATCCTGATTTAAGGGCCAGCTTTACAAGACAATCTTTCAGTTTTTCGACTTCCATTATATTATATATACAATTATATTTTTATATGTATAAAATAATATTAAGTTGTGTATTTTTTTGTAATTAGTTTTGTTCTATTATAATTTTTATCTCATTAGGAGTTAAGTCAGTATTTCTAAGATTTGAATACATCTCATCTTCCGACGGTTCTCTGCCATATTTTGTTTTGAATGTTTCAATAAAAGACCATACATTTTTGCTTTTATTTTTGTAATCTTCTCGTTCAACTAGTAATTTTTCTATTCTATTCTTTTCTGTTATTTCAATTGTATTAACCTTAATTTGTTTATATACAACATCCTGTAAAGAGCTAATCTCATTAAAAAGTTCTGGTTTAATTAATTTATTAAAATTTTTATTTTTGCGGATAACGTCATTTTTGTCTATTCCAGTGGTTAACTTTTTTCTAAACATTTCAATTATATTTTTATCTATATCGGGACAGGTTTCCATTAATCTATCGAATTCGTCGCGGGAAGTTTTCATAAAATAATTTACATCTGGTCTCTCATCAGGGGCTTTAATCAATTCTATTCGGATACTTCTATGGAATTTATCCCATGCTACACTCGCCGTTCTGTGACTTTCTGTAAGTTCATTTAATTTTAAAAATTGACCAATTGTGGTAATGATACCGGCCAAAATGTTAACGCTACCAATTGCTATGGAACATATATTTTGATATTCTTTTGGAAATCTTTCAAGGGCAAAATTAGCAGTCCCGGTTAACGTAGACATTATAATAACTGGGATAGTAAACATATTTCTTTTGGCAGAGTATTTTAGATAAGATTTGTCGTGTAGCCATTTATAACATGCCGCCTTATCCGCCCAATCTACAAAAATAGTCTCATGATGATGTTCCCAAGCAATGTATTCTTTAAGAGATGTATTATCAATACTCATGTTATTTAATGATCTTAATTATTTTATTTATATATAATTAACTTATCATGGAAATTCCTGACGATTTTGTTAAAATAGAAGATTATAGGAATGATATATCTAGGATACTTGATGAAATAGAAGAAAAATGCGTTCACCTTAAAAGTACTTATAATCAATATATAAAACAGACAGAAAAGAATAAAGCCTTTATAATGTCATTAGACACCATGCTATACCAGATAAGTCTTGCTGATTTAGAATTAACAGATCATAAAAAATTTTTTAATCATCATATCTACTATACATACGGTCAATATTACAAATTATATATAAGAATAAAAAATGGATTTAGTGAATTACATTTTTCAGATTTTTACAAAGAAGCTCAACGCATAGAATTTGAACCGTTTGACGATATTAATTTTAAATATTACCCATTCGAAAATATAATAAAGATACATAACTGGATTATAAATTTTATATCAAATATTAAGATGTACATCACTAAATCTAATTATGAAATAGAAGACGACGCTGTTAGAGTTAAAAATGGCATATCAATCGATAATTTAGTTTTTGAGAAAAAACATTTAGTAGAAACGCTTAAAAATAAAATAATTTTACATATATCTACAATTACAAAATTTTACACATACCAAAAAAAAGTTATGAGTAGAATTATGCTAAAAATAAAATTATTATATTTTCAATTGGATTCTGATATCAAATTTGAAACATTTAATTATAATCCGCGCCACAGTTTGACAAATGTAATAGATGGCCGTTTAGAAACTTTAACAAAGCAACACAATTTTGCTAATATCCTTATGGAAGAATTTGAAGGGAAACAACCTATTAATCCTTTTTGGATTTTTTTTAATAGGATAATCAATAAATTTCTCATATTCAGATAGTATTGTACTTATCGTAAGACTTAATAGTGTTTGGGACGAGACTTTCAATTAGATCTTTCATAGCATCGGAGTATTCTTTAATCTCAGATTGTGCGTTATAAGCAGATCTAAGACGAATAAAATTAAGAAGATTATGAAGATCAATACTCCAATAAAACTCTGTGTACATATTCTGAGGAAGACCAATTCTCGCGGTTTCGCGAGATACACCACTTTGTACAAGAAGTTTATAGGTATTATATTGTTTCAAAGAATTACTCATATAATCGTGAAACATTTCGTTTGTATTTTTACATTCGATTATGTTACCAGACATTTGTTTATTCATTTTACCCTGGTCATGAATTGCCTTTGGATAATAAAATTCAGGTTTAATAACCGAATACCTTCCGGAAATTTCATTAACATTTGCCATCCTATGACGAATCCATTGTCTTTGTACGAATATCGGCACCTTTACGTGAAATTTAAACTTTACCATTTCGAAAGGACTGGTGTGTTTATGACGAATAAGAAAATCAATAAGTTTAATGTCTTTCTCTCCAGTCTTAATGCCTTCATTCAACGATACTCTTGCTGCCTGAACAACAGCATGATCACACATCAAAGCTTTGCAACCTTCTGGAATTACACGGGGCATTACATCAACGAGCCTCACAAAACCCGCACTTCCAATATAAGAAATTTTTTGCGTTAAATTGATAACCCGAGAATTAGAGATAAAAACTGACATGCTTATAGATGTATACTAGCATATGTTCTTAAATAGATTTAAAAAGATACCATATTTTCATTTATAAGTATGACGCTCTTTATCACCATTGACCCTGAAAACGACTATTTTTGGAAAAATCACCCCACTTACGATAAAGCAAAACGAAATGAAGACGTCGGTCTTGATATTCCGATGCAGAGTTCAGAATTTATACCTAAGAATTCTAAGTCTCATAAAATTAATCTTAAATTTAAAGGAGAACAGAATAAAGGATATATGCTCGTACCAAGAAGTTCCATTTCAAAAACAACAATTCGTCTATCAAATTCGATTGGGATTATTGATAAAAACTATCGCGGAGACGTTATGGTAGTAATAGATAACATTGGAGCAGTTGATGTGCTTCTACAAGAAGGTTGCTGTTATTTTCAAATTATAGCATTCGACGGAATTTTGCCCAAGTTTCAAATTTCGAACGTAAATATTGATACCTCAAGAGGTACAGGCGGGTTTGGTAGCACGGGCGCCGCCTAAAATACTTCAAGTGTGTTTTTTGAGGCTATCTGTTCGGAATCTTTTTTAGTACATCCAACACCAGTACAATATCTTTTTCCTTCTATTATAACAATACTTGTAAACGTTTTCTTATGCCCGGGTCCGGTTGTAGAGATCAATTCATATTCGGGATTAATTTGAAACATCTTTTGACATTTTCTTAATAGAATGTCTTTGTAATTATTGTCTTCACGGATTTCATCAAAATTTATAAATTTAAGTACATTACATAGTACAAAATGTTCTACATATTTATATCCTAAATCTAAATGTATAGAGCATAGAAATGCTTCGAAAATGTCTTCCAATATACGGTCATTCTTTCTTCCATTTATTTTTTCTACATTTTGACTGATAACTAAAAATTGATCTAATTTTAATTGTTTTGTGAAAAAGGCGAGAGTTTTACCATTAACTAATTTAGTCTTAACTTTAGTCATAAATCCTTCTTCTTCATTCGGATATTTACGGAATATAAAATCTGCTATTATAAGATTTAATACTGAATCTCCAAGGAATTCATATCTTTCGTAAGAATTCTTTAATTCAGTATCGTTTAAGAATCTAAGTACACTTTTATGAATAAACGCCTTTTGATAAGTTAAAACATTAATAGGATTATAACCTGTAATTCTAGTAATGTCTTCACGTGTGATATATTTATTTTCCGCATTAAAGCTATGAAAGTTAATAGTAGTCATCTTATGTTATATATAAACGTTTTATTTAAGTTAATTATTTTTTTACAATTTTTTAAATAAATAATCATTAGTTTTACATTCGTCTACCGACTTGATGATGTCTAATATTTTAAGTAGACTAGAATGAGAATTGTATGTATCTGTATTTTCACTTTTAGAAAAAACAAGATTAAAATTGAAAATGTCTCCGAGTTGTACACTGTTTTCACATGATACTCTAAATGTGTGACATTTTCTTACGAATGATGTTTCTTTTTTGATATATTCGTCTGAAACGTAAATTTCTTGAATTTTTTTGCTCTCGGCTGCGATTATTAGATCATATGGACTATTCTCAATCTTATAAATAATTGTGTCCATGATTTTATAAGGAATTTTGTTATTTATCGTGCTAGTTAATTCTGTCCGGTCTTCCCAATGATCATTTGAATTTAACAGGTTTAGAATACAAAGATAGTTGTCTTTTTGAAAAAGATGCTTTTCAAAACCAAATTTATCCGTGTATTTCCCTAGTGTAAACGTGATATTAGCCATGGATTTATACCGCTTAATAAAGTCGGCGACACATGATATAGTAGTATCCATAATTAAATGTATAAATGTATAATTGTATAAATGTATATATATCATTTCTTTGAGTTAATTTTTTTTTAAACGCACGGGCTAAAACTACTTAAAGAAAAAATACATAAATAGTTATAATAAAATGTCTGATTCGCAGGAAACCGTTGCCCCAATGACAACACACGATAAGTTCGAATTTCTAATCAAGGATTTCTCGTCTCTAATGGAGACAACTAAGAGTCTCAGTGCCCGAATGAAGGTTCTACAGAAGGAGGTAAATAAGGGTAAGCGTACTCGTCGCCCACCTCAGGAAGTTGACCCAGATGCCCCTCCGCGCACGTCGGCTCTTCATAAGCCCGTTGCTATTTCTAATGAATTGTGTAAGTTTCTTGGATTTGAACCCGATACTGAGCATTCGCGTCGTGAAGTTACCCAGGGTATTAACGATTACATTAAGAAGCATGAACTACAGGATCCCAAGAATCGTCGTTTTATGCTCCTAACTGAGACACCTGAGGGTCTAGCCCTCAAGGCTCTACTCCGAGATCCAGATCAGCCTGTTACATTCTTCAACATTCAGCGTTATCTTAAGCCTCATTTCCCAATGTCCGAGAAGGACAAGAAGGCTCTTGGGGTCGCAGAGGAAGCTGTTAAGACCGAAACTCCAAAGGTAGTTTTTAAGAAGCCTTCTCCTGTCGCTGTTGTTCCAGATGCAGGTGTAGTATCCGAAGACCCAAAGGAGGAACCCCCAAAGGCGCCCCCAAAGAAGCGCGCCGTCCGCAATCCAAAGAGCGCCTAATTATTAAAAAAATTTGTAAAGCCTATAGAGGAAGAAAATTAAATTATATATTATTTATGTACTACAAATTAAATGAACCTAGATTAGGCCATAAAAAAGCTTTAGTGTATGCCAATAAATATATCAATTTTATTCAGATTAAAACGCCCTATTCAGATATAGAAATAGTCAAATTTTACGCACCGCAGTTTATAAACACTGTACCAAACAATTTTACCATTTAAAACACCAAAGAGCCCACGTGGCGCAATTGGATAGCGCGCAAGACTTCTAATCTTGAGGTTCGGGGTTCGATCCCCCGCGTGGGCTCTTTGTTGTTAAATTCATCTATTTTTTTTACCTTTTACAGGCAAATCCATTTTTACAATACCATTTATTAGCACCCGAGAATTCAAATACAAGGTGACCAAGGACACCGGCTACAAAAAGCGTAATTTCCATTGCATAAAACTTATTCCAATCTTTACATTCTTCTGGTAGATCCACTTTGAAAAATGGACCCACTAGAAATGCTGCAATATTACCGAATATTACAAACGCTATACCAACTACGACGGCCTCATAAATTAATTGCATCGTAATTATAATTACAAAATAAAATAATTAATTATAATTAAGTATGTCAAAACAGCTGACAGCGTTGTTATTGCAAAAGAGTATATCTGATAAAAGTATACAAGATCAAAAAAACCATTTAATAGAGTGTCTAAAAAAACAAGGATTAATTTCAGAACCTGTTGTAGTACCAATGGTACCCAATGCATTACCTGATATATGTGACATATGTGAATCAAGTAATATCATATTTTCAAATCATGAGATGATATGTAATGAATGTGGTACAGCAAAATCAAGTATTAGTTTAAATCCTTTTAAAACATTCAAACAGGATATAAACTTTGGGTCCGGCACCTTTTTAGAACCTGGTTTAGTAGTAGTGAGTATAATAAAAGATGGAAAACCGGTCTCGAGAGACCTTTCAAAGATTAACACTTGGGTTTCATTAGACGCCGAAGAACAGAGGATAGCTAACGGAATAAGAAATCTCACAGAAATTTTAGATAAAATAAGACCATATTATAACCCTATTTCATTCGAAAGAGTAGAAAAAGAAATAATTTCATTGTGGTATAATGTATTAATTTTAAATAAAACAATGATCGGAAAAGAAAGAAAAGCACTTCTAGCCTGGGCAATTTACTACCCGATGGTGTATAATAATTTAAATGTATCCATTCAGCGTATATCAAGCGTTACAGATACATTTATCGGCGACATTTACGCGCACAATTTTAGATTAAAAGACCTCTTCAAAGGAACAGGGTTTGAAAAGTATATATCTGTACCAATTGGTACTAAAAGTGACATAGAAATTCCTCAAAAAGTCCAAGATAAAATTAGAGTAATTAAACGTAACATGAAAGACTTCTTAAAAGAGCCTTTAAAAGATAAGCAAATATACGGTATGATTTATTATATTTCAAAAAATGTACACGAAAAGTTTTTTACCTTAGTTGAACTTGCGGATAAAAGTGCACTAAGCACTGTAACTATATTGAACGAATCTAAAATATATGATAAATTTTATAAATCAAACAATAGACTTAGAGAAATCTTATTTGATTAAATGTACATCTCATTGTAAATGTTGTCATAAACATTCTTGACAAAATTCGTATCAAACGGACCATATCTTATTCCATTAATAAGATCCGTGATAAATTGGATATGCCAATCTGGGTAATCTTTTTCGTTTTTATTTGATCTCGTTGTTTCGATTATGATCAAAATGTCTTGACAAGACAGGTTTTTGATGGCAATAAATTCAGGTTCTTTTGAAATAAATTCCTTAAAATTGGAAATGACTCTCCATTTACGTTCTTCTTCCAAAAGTTCTATAATGTCTGGGTCATCATCGGCGCGATCATGCATCGTGTAGTCATCAGTGGAAGTCATGGTATAATATATATATATTATAATTTTTTAAGTAATTTTTATGTAAAAATATCTTTTATGTAATTACATATTTCTATTGTATTTTTACAGTGTTGAGCGTCTCGTTTAGTAATATGTATTTCATTTCCAAGAAAACGAAGAAAATTGTAGCAAACGGTTTGAAAATTAGGATTATAAACCGTGTCTTTTGTAGAAATTAATGCGAAGAACTCCTGTTGGAAAAAAGAAATATCAGACATATAGTCCGATAAAAATATAGTATCTATACAAATTGTGCCACCTAAACGACAGTTTAGATTAATGGTAGTATTAATACATATTGTACCACCCTGTGAAATTCCTACCAAGTATAAATTATTAGACTGTATCAATTTTAATTCGTTGTGTATAGTTTTTTTAAGATAATCGCACGAATGTGTAAATTGAGTATAGTTTATTTTATCATGCCGATTGTGATTATCTCTCTGGGTGTAATAGTCGTACCATTTCATACCCTTACCTTCTAAAATAACCCACCTAATAAAATCACAATCTTCATTGATTAAGTTGGATATGTATTCCATCTCAGAAATGTCTTGATTAAAACCATGTAAAATTATGACTGTTATTTTATGTAAACCGGAACAAGAAATTATTTTCATGAACTTATATAATAGTAAACAATGTCGTTATTATCTATATTTATTATTTCTATTTCAAAATTATCTTTTATATTGTAATTTTTGTCTTTTTCCATTAATATATTCTCGTCATTGTACTTTAAAATTAAATTATAACTTTGTTTAATTAATATTCTTCCAGGGCTATGAAATACATTTGTACCCTCTTTAACCCTATATTCATTTAATTTCAAATTTATTTCTTCAGTTGTATCTAGTTTATCACTAATTGTTTCATTTTGTCTTTCTGGTATTATATTATAAATCTCTATCAATGTAATAACCAGTATTATTATGAGAATGGCGTACATTTAAGATAATTGTGTATTTTTTTTACAGAATTTTAACCTACTTAAAGGTTAAATTTATACTTAGTTATCAACAGATACACAATGGCCAGCAACAACATTCTACTCTCTAACGAATTCAACAAGGACAATGTTACTTTCTTGCCACCGCGGCAGAATAAGCTAGGTGGACAGGGGGTTCTTGTAAATTACAATAATGGCGAACAGCCCGGTCCCTTTTTCCTTCAGACTTGCCGTGTACGTATTCCCTTTGGTATCGACAGTTCAAAGCCCGAGAATGGGCCAGTAAAGTATCACATTTCTTTGGCAATGGCTAATGCGGATACCCAGAACGAACAACTACATAAGCTAACTGACAATATTCGCGCCATCGACGAAAAGGCTAAGGCGATGCCTACTCAGAGTGACACGTGGTTCGGTAAGAAGCTAAGCAGCGAACTTGTAAACGAGTTTTATAAGTCTGCCGAGAAGTTTCCAAAGGATCCAAAGTGGCCTTCTAATCTTAAGGTTAAGCTTCCGTTTGATATTAAGAAGGGAGATCCTCTATTTAAGCTGTATGATGAGAACAAGAAGGAAGTTAAAATCGTAGATGAAAACGGTGAGATTAATAGTGATGCTATTCCTCGTGGATGCGAGGCAGTATGCCTTATTCAGACTACTGGAGTATGGTTTGTAGGTAAGACACAGTTTGGAGTTGGATACAAGCTTGTACAAGCAAAGATTTACAAGAGCAATAAGCTATCAGGGTATTCCATTGTAGACTCTGAAGACGAGGAAGAAGAAGAGGTCGAAGTCCCAGATGAGTGAAATTGATATAAAGAAATGAGATATATATATTTATCGATGGATGCTGTAGATCACACACTATACATCAAAGAAATTATGGAAAACCCAGAAAAACTAAAAGAACTCCTTATTATTGATAAGGCACTTACTAATATGCTTTATGATATGATTAAAAAAATTCCATAGGGAATACAAAAATAACGTATTTTAATTAATACATTCCTCCATAGCTCAGTTGGTTAGAGCGTGCGGCTGTTAACCGCAATGTCTTCGGTTCGATCCCGAATGGAGGAGTATATTAATTTTACAATGTAATCAAGCTTTCGTGGTCTAGAGGTAATGACCGTGGACTTTGAATCCACTAACCCCGGTTCGATCCCGGGCGAAAGCTTAATTACATTCATTTCCAAGGTATTTCTAGGCCATTTGATAAGCAGTGTCTGACTGATTGTCTAATCTCAAAAGGACACTCGTGTTCCAGTCTTTCATTTATATATTTATTATATTGCACATGGCCACCTTCGTGATTTCTTCGGATTGTGTTAAGTTTAGTTTTTCCCATTTTATTAGGCATAAACATCATATTGTATCCCATATCAACATCATATCCATTTATATTGGCTTTAGACTTCCACTGGAGTGGAATTATATGATGAACATGTACACAATCTTCAAGGTTATACCTGTATTTATATCGAATAAAATCTTTTTTACGTAAATTTGTAAATAAAAACAATATCATCCTTAATTTAAAATATACTTTATATATAAATTAAATGAAGAATAGCGTATTATTCTCTATCATTTTATTTGTAACGATGTTTGTTCTTTCCGGTATATCTAAAGTTTCTTCTTTTGGAGCATCTGAATCTTCCAGATTAGCGACTAAATTACCCGAAGGTATTTCAGAGTTTAGCCAAATTATTGTTCTTTTAGCCGGATTATTTGAATTGATTTCATCTTTCGCTATTGTATACGGCAGTTTTTATGAAAAACCTGATATTGCTATATATGGGATATATGGCCTAATTTTATTTACGGTACTTGCCACCCTTATTTTTTATACTTTTCCATTAAAATACAAACCAGCTCTTTCCAATTTGTCGGTTATATCGGGTCTTTATCTCATGATGAATATATGCTTTTTTAAGAATTAAGAATGAAATACCTTCTTGAGATTGAATCTATTTATAAACTTTTCACAGTGACAACATGGCTTCGAATTTAGATGTTCTCCCCGTCGATTAACTCTAATTATAACAAGTTCACATTTTTTAAGTTCGACCGCAGTAATTTTTTTAAGTGCGTTATTGATTGCGCTAACTTCTGCGTGTACAGACTCTTTATAATTAGAATTAAATTTGTGTTCGTGATAATAATTGTACCCAGATGAAAGAATTTTTCCACGATAAATAACAACGGCACCGTGATTAAAATTCATATCCGATTTCATTGCACACATCTCAGCCTCTTCAATAAACAGTCGCCTTATCATATTTCTTAACGTTTATATCTTAAATATTTTTAAATACATTTAAAAAATGTAATTTAAGCACTCATAAGCGCGGCAGCGGGGCTATAAGAGAGGTCTACACTTCCAAACGAATATTTATAAGTTGCCTGACTAAATTCGGACAGTGCCCAAAAACCAAACATCATCAGTAATAATATCAAAATACCAAGTAATATCGTTCCTCTCGAACTGCTTTCATTATCGCTATCGTCATATTCTATTTCTTTGGGGTTTTCTTCAACGTTAGCCATTTATTATTAATATTATATTTTTATTCATTATTAAAAAACTTATAATAATTCACTGCTCCGGGCATTCCAAATGTAAATAATAATGCTAATATAACAGTATACTATAACTTAAAAAAATTAAAGACAAATCTTTACTTTCAGATTCCATTTTCGTAATAAAGTTTATTTTATTTATAACTTTTTTTACATAAAATAAATATTATTAGATACATAATGAATTCATTAGTGTAATCATGTCTTATCGCCGCGAAATATTCGTTCAGAAATGCGCAGAATTTCTAAGCATCGCTCAAGACAATGTCATAGTTATAAACATGGAAAAAGGCGTATTTAATAACGCTGTTGAAATGTCTAGGAAAAATGAAACTCCATTAAAATGGTCAGATAAAAAATTTATTAGGTATTATGCGTCAAATGCTAGAAGACTATTGGCTAATATATCCTATACGACAAATGCTAATGAAATGATTTCAAAGATCAAAAATGGTCGCATTGACCCATATTCCCTTGTCAAACTAACAAGGGAAGAACTTAACCCTACTCTCTGGGATATTATACAATCTAAAAATTTAGAAAGAATCGTTGTGAAACAGGTTGTATCAGACGACGGAATGTTTAAATGTGGTAAGTGTAAATCTATGAAGACTGTATATTATCAGTTACAGACGCGCTCGGCCGACGAACCAATGACTACTTTTGTGACATGTACAAATTGCGAGGCGAGATGGAAATGTTAGTATATAAAAATGGATTTTTCATTGCTATACCCCTTTGAACTAATTTTTTACAGGTATACGTCTAAAAATATTTCAAGACAAACTGTGCCTTAATGAATAAACATATTCCTTCGGGAATTAATTTATGCATTTTAAATGTCTACGACAAAAGATTAACGAAACTTCTCAATAATAATAAAGATGACTACATTTAAATAGATTCGTGGAATACTTACACCATTTTACAGCTAATGAATTCAGAAGAACAAACGGGGTCTTTTTTTTTCAGCGTAAGAATTTTGCCTCTTAACAATTGGTTCAGACATTGATTCATTTTCATTTTCATTTTCATTTTCATTTCCGATTGAATAAATTTGATTAACACTTGGGGGTCTCGAGTATGACATTGACCTAGAAATATTTCTAAAGGCCTCTACGTAATCGCCGGATATTTCGAGTGATTCGTTTGCATGTGAAATAATCGCTGAATTGTTTTTTAAGTCGTGTTCGTTTTCACATATAAATGATACATTCAAGTTACACATCTCGTCGATTGTTTCCCTAAGGTTTTTGAGAGAAACTAAAGTATGTATTTTACTTGAATTTTCATAACCATCAGTTATAATCGTAAGAGAAACATTTTTAAAATTTTCGGCGATAATCATTTTGTATACATGACCGATTGCGTCGTATAGCGCAGTTAAACCTACGTTTAATATTGAATTAATAATGTCTTCACAATTAATTTCGTTGAAATTTGCGTCGGCTATATTTTTAACTATCGTGTTAAATGTTATAAATGTAAAACGATCTGTATTATCACGTTGATCATTGAAAAGATCAATAATACCTTTGTTAACAGAATTCTGATTTGAAGTCATGCTAGCAGACGAATCTACCAGGGCGATATTCCAGGATGACATTTAGTTAGTTAAGTTATATTTTATCCTATATAACTCTATATTTATTAATTACTTATTGTAATTATACATTCTAATTTAAAAATATCCTTAAATTATTAAGAATGTACATAACGAGACATAAAACTAAATCTGGTTTTGTATACAGTACTAAAATTCAGGAAGATCTTGAAAGAATTAAAAAATTAAGAATACCGCCTATGTGGACATTAGTTAAAATAGACGGGTCTAAAAATTCAAAGATTCAGGCTACCGGTTATGATTTAAAAGGTAGAAAACAATACATTTATCATTCAGACTGGACCGAGAAGTCAAAGAAGGCTAAATTCAACAAGATGAAAAATTTTAATTACGATCATTACTCTAGAGTAATTAATAATTTTATTAAAAGAAAGGATCTTTCAAGAGATTGCGTAATAGCTAACGTTATTAAAATAATGGAAGATATGAATATCCGTGTTGGAAATGAAATGTATAAAAAGGAAAACGGTTCTTACGGTATAACTACCATGCTTAAAAGTCACCTTAACGGTAATAAATTAACTTTTATAGGAAAAAAGGGTATCCAACACGCTAAAACCATTACATCAGAAAAAAGTTTAAATTTTATAAATCGCGTCAAAAAAATTAAGGGACCTAATTTATTTTACGACTCTGAAGGAAAATGTATAACCAGTACCGATTTAAACACGTTTCTACGTAATAAAGTTAATTCAAATATAACATGTAAAGACGTGCGTACATATAGAGCAAACCAAATTTTTTTAAAGTTTATGAAAAGGGTAAGATTGGGTAAGACAGAGAAGGAAAGAAAAAAACAAATAATACAAGGTATAGATTATACCGCAAATGAACTTGGTAATACACGTAAAGTGTGTAAAGATTCTTATTTATCCCCTCATAATATAAATAAATTTACTTAAAAATAAATAATATTACAATATATTACTTTAGAATACATAAAGTATGATAGCCTTAATTAATACATTTATTTTTTCATTAAACCATCCTTACTGGTATAACCCATCAATTCATAATCTAGGTAATACCGGTATGTTGGGTAACCTTCACGCGGCGGCCACACCTTTATTTACAAAACTTATAGACAAAAAGGCTTATTCTGGGGTAGACATTAGAAAACAGATATACGAAGAAATGCATGGTAGCATATGCGATCTATGTTGCGGAACAGGGTTTTCCACCAAACCTGGACAAACAGGTGTTGATACATCTAAGGAAATGTTGAGATATTCTAGTTTATTTAATCCCGGGAGTAATTATATATATGGAAACGCAGAAACTTATGGTAAAGATAGAGAATATGATATAGTTACATGCATGTTCGCTTTTCATGAAATACCAGAAGAAGGTCACAGGAAAATTCTTAATAACGCTATTAGAATATCTTCGAATAAAGTAATTATCGTTGACATCTCTACAGATTATAAACCGTCTAAGATGATGTTAGCAGGCGAACCTTATACATTAGATTACATTTCAACTATAGACAAACTAATGGAAGACTTTTCATTTGAAAAGAGAAATTTAATAAATGGTCATGTTGATATCTGGACCTATAATAAGGCAAATTAGAATCACGGATGATTTTAAATATAATTATTATATATAGTACATTATATAATGAATGATATTTTATCTGTTAAGTCTGGCCTTTAATGTATTTTCAAAAAATGTTATACTTCATTTGGAAAAAATTCCTGGGGGTATAACTCACACTGGTATATCTTTTAAAACACCAATTAAAAGAGTTCGTTATGATTTTAGGGCATTTAATGAAAATAATACTTGCGTAACCTCAGATATTAATAATGAAAACGGTAAAAATATCAAGAGACTGTATCCAAATTTATACGATCCCGAATTTAATGAACAATTCCGTTATATACTTGAAAACTTTTTTAAAAATGAACCATTTGTAATTAAAAAAGACGTAATACTGGGTTCAACTGAAAAAACTTTTCAAGAAATAGAAACTTACTCGTGTATTATAAATAAAAAGTACATATTTGGTATATACGATTGTAGACATTACGTTGATAAAATGTCTATATTTTGCGCCACCGGTAATATACCTATTTGGAACCTGAAGTCATACTTTTAAGAAGTAATGTTTGTATTGTGATTAAAATAAAATATAGATATATTTTAAATGATAAAAGTAAAAAGTTTTAAAAAACTTAAGGGAAATTCTAAGAAGTATGAGATAGTATTCGAAAAAAATGGAAAGACGTACACTCGTAAATTCGGCGCCGCTGGGATGTCTGACTTTACAATTCATAAAGACAAAGAGCGCCGCGAGAGATACATTTCACGTCATAATAAAGACCTTCGTACTAAAGACCCAATGAAACCCGGTTATTTGTCTATGTACATACTTTGGAACAAACCAAGTCTTAAAGCCAGTCTTGCCGACTACAAACGTAGACTTAATGTTTACAATAAAACAGGTAAGTTTCCAACTGACATATCTGGCAGTAAGAAGCTGTCATTTGGAATGAAAAATGCGGCACAAATAAAAGACATTCTCGCGGATAAAGTACGTTGGGACCCAGCCCAGATAATACTTGAATATGCCGCTGCCCCAGAACTTCAAAAGTTGGCTCGCGGATACCTAGCAAGAAAATTTACTAAATCGAAAAGGTATCTCAAGATGGTTTTACTTTCCATTAATATCGATTTTTATAATTCCGTTAGAAGGTCTATGGGGTCTAATTTTAATCCGGAACAATATTCTATCGAACAAATGACTCCAAATTCCGGAGAACCATGGTTGGCTTTAAACCCTTTGAAACATGACACTGCTTTTTTGCTAAAGAAAATGTCTTCTATCTTAACGAAAAAGGATCTTTCAGATGACTTGTTATGGTATAATATAATAAGTTACGTCCTAGATGAAATAGTTACATTAGACCCCGATAATATACAATACCGAGGACAACAGGGGATTAATGTAGAGCAGTCGGCCGACTATACTCTCGAACTTTTGAATAAAATGGGGTATCCATATGGACCTGGAGATGATCTTTATGAATGGTATAATAATGCGCTTGCTTGGTTAGAAGAAGAGAATGTTATAGAACTAAATTTCGGTAAAAAATACAAATTACCTGATAATGTAGTTAATAAGAAAATGTATGAATCTATCAAGTCTAAAATTCAGAGGTCTATAAAAGGACGTAGATGGGGAGCATATGATTCGGGTAGACTCGTTAGAGAATACAAATCAAAGGGAGGAAAATACACTGGTTCAAAAGGAAAATCAAATTTATCTCGCTGGTACAAAGAAAAATGGGTAGACGCTTGTGCCTGGCCCAAAAGAAAACCATGTGGACGCAAGACTAAAGAGAGTATCGCTTATTGCCGACCAAGTAAAAAAGTAGACTCAAAGACTCCTAAGTTAGTTCAGAAATTGTCCGCCGCCCAACGCAAGTCGCGATGTGCTCGTAAAAAGAAGACCCCTATGAAAAGAATAACCAAGTTTGGAAAGGCGGGTCCGGATGTTGATGTAGGAAATGGGTGGGTTATTCACTGCAATCCCGTACCTGGTATAGGCCCTCACGCAACATTGAGACAAAAACAACTTGCCGGACCAGAGCGCGAAACAGACTGGGCGTTTAGATATGGTATTAAAACACGGGGAGGCGCGCCAGAATTTTGGGCATCTGGGGATGATCCACTTGGTCCAAGATCGGGTACAGGACTTCCCAACGTGCTTGGTCAGCAGATGTTAATGGATTATTTTTATAATAATTGCGGAGGATACAATCCTAGGATGTTGCCCCCAAAGTCGCCAGCCCATTATTCTTATAATAAATTCGGTGATAAAAAAAAACTTAGACAAGATATGTATAATGACATAATATTAGGACCTAGTAACGATATGCTCGATAACGTAACGAATGCTCTAATTAAACGGTGCCCAGGTGCTTTGACTCCTAGATTAGATAATAAAGAGTGTTCTAAGAGAATGACCGAACTTATATTAAGTATCTATTTTACTATGATTAAAGACAAATCAATTAAATTAAACACCAAACGCAAAAGAGAAATTAACACTAAAATAAGAAGTATATCTAAATATTATGGTCCCCCAAGCATGTTAAATTTGAGAAAAAAATATTTAATAGACGAATTGTTAATAGGGTTACAGGGTGGATATTTTGGTAAGGTATTTAAAGGAGAACTATCAAATTATATTCTAGAATCTATAATCACTTAAAAAAATAAAATATAAAATATAAAATATAAATGGAAGAAATCTTACCGGGCCTTGGGGCTGGGATAGTTTCTACATTAATTTGTAGTCCACTTGATACAATTCGAATAAATTATCAATTGGGTAATGAGATTAAATACAATAAAAATTACTTATATCGCGGGATTGGATATGGTATAATCGGTATTCCTGTATTTTGGTCTATTTATTTCCCCATGTATAAAAGACTTAAAGAAGATTTTTCCATACCAGTATCAGCATATATCTCATGTTGTACAGCAAGTACATTTACAACACCGTTCTGGGTTTTAAGACAGGCTAAACAGACTGATAAAAAGATAAATTATTCAATTAATTCTTTATACAACGGACTTCTGCCGACCTATCTTATAAATTTAAGTTTTACAATTCAGATGCCTCTTTACGAATACATGAAATCTAAAGTAGAAAACAATACATTCAATGTATTCATTTGTACAGCTGTATCTAAAACCGTTGCCGCGTGCGTATTTTATCCATTAGACACTATAAGGGCTAGGCTCAGGGATGGAAAAAGCGGATTTACTCCTGGGTTTTTTAGTTATTATCGCGGACTTCCCATTTACTTAATTAAAAGTTTACCCTATCACGTTTCAATTTTTTGCACCTTTGAGTATATCAAAAAGATTATTTCATAAAAAATTTGGTATATGAAATAGCCTGTAGATAAGAATCTGCCAGGTCGTCTTTTTTCTTGTTCTTTTCAAAGAAGTCATTATGTGTATTTATTAATTCCCGCGTGTGTACAATTCCTAAATTTTTATTTTGACGGTATTTACATTTCGATTTGTGTTCAATTTTTGTATTACAACACATCAACTTGTATTTGGCGGGATAAAATATAATCTTACAATTTTCATTTTTTTCATGTTGGATTCTTAAAGTAAAATATACGTATAAAGCAGTTGATATATTTCGCATTTTAGGGTTAAAAGACGGTTGTTTCTCTAAAAGAACTATATCAGCTTCTAACATGTAGTTATATTGATCCAAAGTTTTAATAACTGTTAGTGTTTCATTTGTCCCTGAACAATCGAGTATGTTCCAATCAAGGATATCATTTGTTTCCGTGTCTATCATGCAATATGCTAAATTTTTAATACCTATGTCAAATGAAAGTATAATCATTCTTAATATAATGTGATTTATTTTTTAAATCGTTTAATCGCAGAAAAAGTACAATTCTGAATGTATATTTTCATCTGAGATGTCTTCAAAATAGAAATCTATTCCATGAACATAACCAATTTCTTCGGTCGGTTCGGATGTTTCTGGTAAACTTAATAAACACCCCATTAAATTTATATTATTTTATTTATATTAATCAAAGGTTTTATATCTGATATACTCACCTTTTTTTTAATTTTAGGTTTTTTTAGTCCATTGATGTCGTTAATGTCCCAAGATATAAATATTTTATCATCGGATAAAAGCACAACACAGAATCCTTCATTTTTTAAAATTGTAAATAAATAAGTGGTAATTTCAGCGACATTATACACTGGGAACCCAAATGTATAACTTGGAACAGTGTAAACACATCTTAATTCTCCGTGCTTAGACAGGTGTCTAATTTTATCCGACATTTTTCGCAGTATATCATTTCTAAGCCCATTGTATCGCACATGTTGCCTTTTTTGAAGTTCTAGAATGTCTCGAAGACCCGACATACATTTAACATTACATTACATTACATTTTACTTAAAAAAGCGTATTTTCTTTATTTTCAGTTTCATTATCTTCTTCATCTGATTCTTCTTCATCTGAATCATCTGATTCATCGTCTGATATATCATACTGTTTATTTACAGTTACTTCAGATTGTGGGTCTATATTGTTTAATTCGCTTATATTCTCGATAGAATCGTCTCGGGGGTTATTCTCTTCCTGTTTTATTTCTTCGTTATTTCTTAACATATTTTCAACAGCTTTGGAGTGTACTGGGTTTGATATAGGGATTATAGGTATTTCTTTACTTTCAGGTTCAAAATCTTCTTCTTCATCTGAAACAACTTCTTCGTGAGGTGATTCTATTACATTATTATTTTCTGGATACTTAGTCTCTGGTTCATCGAATGCCCCCGAAAGATATTCACTTAGAATGTATTCTATCGGGATTTGATTTGCTATAGTTTCATTAATACTTTCATTTATTAATTTAAACATTTTAATTTTTTCGTCGTGTATACACTGTGGATTATAGTAAATTTGCTCGCAGCATGACACGATAATTTTATGTAAGAAAGAATTTAAGCTTGGAACTTTAATCTTTACAGATTTATCGTCTGTAGTTAGCCTAACGCACGCTAAAATCTTAACGTGACTAACAAATATAGCAGTAATTAAATCCATCAAATAAGGAAATTTTTTATTTAAATAATTTAATTTTTCCTCTAGTTTGAAATCCGCCCAATGAGGAACAGATTTAAGTTCTTTTTGAAAATTTGAATATGAAAGACTAAGTCTTACATTATTTTTTTGCGAATCTTCGAATATACCCAAAAGTATGTCGTAAATACCGTGTTGAATACAACTTATAAGTTGTTTTGAGTATTCTTCCTTGGCGGCTACCAAAACATTAACGTTCAGAGTTTCAGACATATTATTACTAAACACATTTAAAAAACTACGAATTTAAACTTTTAAAAATAAAAACATTTACACATTTATAATAAATGCATGTCTGCAGAATGTAAAATTAATAGCAAAACAGTTAAATGGACGCTGGATCCAAAATTTGTAAAAGACATCAAGCAATACATCTCTACCGGAAAAACAGAAGTCGCGGGAGATATAATATTCAAGGACACTAATGTCTGTAAAAAAGGTGTATGCGATAAAAAAGGCTCCACTAAATATACAATACATAAGGGTCAAAATGATTCAGTTATGACACCTACAGGTCTAATTAATTTTCATACCCATCCTAAGAGTATCTATATATCTGAAGGCACAAAATATGGCTGGCCATCGGGCGAAGACATGGCTCAGGTTATTCAATTCTCAAAATTAAATACACTAAGACATATCGTTTTCACTGTTGAAGGTGCTTATATCATAAAAGTAAATAAGAAAGTTAGTGTTTATCATGTTAAGATGATAGAGAATATACTAAGATATACACATATATACAGATCTTTAGATCAGACAGTACAAATTAAGGAATTTAGAAAAGACTTTGGGATTTCAGGTCGGACTACGGTTGATATGTGGTTAAATCTTGTTAATAATTTGACATTAAATAAGCTATATAAGTATTACAACTTATTTAATCCAATAAAAAGAAAGATACCGACTGATAAGAAAGCCCACGAGACTATATTTACAGTTCAACTTAAAAAACTAACTAATAAGTTTACATTTGAAGCTAACCACATTAACGAAGAATGTCACTTTACACTTTACGGCTTGTCTCTTGAGTAATTACGTATATTTCTAACGTTTCAAAAAAATTTACAAGTATACCGCAATCACAATGTAAATTCTTAAGATATTTTCTGAGTTGAATAATTTCTTTAGCAGTTATTCTTGAATTTTGAGATTTAAGTTCAAGAATATTGGTTATTTTTCCATCTTGGTCGTATACTACGACATCCGCTCTTTCAAAACCTAAGTAATACCCTTTATAGATTATAGGGACTACTACTTCAGTTTGTGTAATGTATCCTTTTAAATTCATTTCAAGATACAACGCGGATTGGTATATATTTTCTTTATAGTGACCCCCTAATTCATCTGATACTATTTTTATACAATCTATAACTCCTTCCATAATATAAAGAATATTATACCTTTTTAAGTCTTTTTCTACATTATTAAAGAGTTTTATGATAAAGTCTATGTAGACCCATTAAAAAAAGCTTACTTCTTTAATTTTTCTCGCTATTCTCTCTGTATCAATATCATCTTCCTCTATATCTATAATAGAATATTCAGATAACATTATATCTTGTTCTGGTGTGTCCTGCGTGTCTTTCTTTTCTTTCTTTTCTTTCTTTTCTTTCTTAATTTTCATCTGTTGGATTTCCCATCTTATATAAAATGCGGTTTTAGTATAAACTATAACATCTCCTTTTAGCAGAACGATACCATTTACTTCATTGTCGATATCTGAAATATTTATTTGCTGTTTCTTATCAAAGAAATATGTATCTTCGCCGTAAAAACAATTCAACAAATTTCCGTCACTAATAGCGTTACGATACAATCCAGAACAAGAGTCAATATCTAGTTCCTTCCCAAAAAAATCTTTACTCTTTTCAGAGGTAATTTTAATTATGTCTTTAGAAACATTTTCTATTTCAGAAATCGACGTTTCGTCAAGAAGAATTTTACATTTGTCCTTATCCTTATCGAAATATATTTGAGTTTTTGGAATTTGAAATGTAATTTCTGAGGATCCGTCCATTATTTTAGAAAAGAAAACGTTTTCGTCTACTTTATTTGGTTGATATACCAAAATACTTTCTTTAATGATACCCATACAATACACGTATTACACTAAAGGAATTATTTTAAATGTTATTTTTCAACGAAACTAATTTATCATTAAACAGTGCTCGATTAAAAAGCAACCATCGCAACACGTAAATGAACATACAACTTTTTGTATATCTTTTAATTTTGAAAAGCTAATATTATTTTTATTTTCGTCAAAAAATTTTGAAACATTCGTCTTTTTAAGTATAATAGTATTATTTAGTATTATATCTGTCTTAATTTTGTTAACAATACAAATTGTGTTGATGTATCCACACACGTTCATGAACTTGTCATGACTATCAGAATTATTGTTAATTTTTAGAATAAGACTGTCTTTATCTTTTTCGGCTATTATAATCGGACTTTTAAGGATTAAGATATCTTTGGTTGTACCGTACCTTAATTCAGTGTTTTGGATATTTAGATCCAACAAATTTATTTTTTTGTACGATATCATACATATACAATTTACAGTTATTTTAATTAAATGTATTCAACGTGTTAATTGTACATACCATATGGAGGTACATCCACTGTTTTTTTTGTACTGACGAATGTATCAAGAGCTTCTTTAAATTCTGAGATGCTTATATTATATAAATTTTCTCTACCAAAGTTATTTCGCATGTTTATTATTAGTGCTTTTTCGATGATGTTACTAATGTCGCCGCCATTTCCTGTAAATAAAGAAACGTGTTTAGAAATTAAATTATTTATTTCAGAAATTTCACACGACGTTTCCCATTCTTTTTCTTGAACAAGTTTAAAATAAATCTGCGACAATTCATAAGATGTGTAATTTTCTATAGTAAATGTCCACGGGAATCTTCTACGAAGACCGGGGTTCATAGAAAAAAAACAAGAGTCTAATTCAGACTTATAACCAGCTATAATGCAGATTATTTTATCTACATTTTCTGTAAGATATTGGTTAAGGGTATCTATACATTCTTTAGCATAAGAGTCTTCACTCGTAGATTTTGATCCAATCGAATATGCTTCGTCTATTAACATTACACCTTTTTTACATCTCTCAAGAGTCTCCATCGTTTTTATTGTTGTACCTCCAAGATATTCAGAAATTAAATCGGACCGTCTTACCACATTAAACTTTGGTTTTTTGAATATACCAATTTTTGAATAAATTCTAGATAAAATATTAGATACAGTGGTTTTGCCAGTACCTGGTGGCCCCTCTAAAACAGTGTGAAGCATAACACTGTCCCCAGATGATTGAATAAAAAATATAATTTGATCTACTATTTGTTTTTTGAATTTATGTAGACCAATCATATCATTTAACTCATTTAATTCTGGAAGTAAATCAGGTAAAAGATACATTTTATCGGGATAATTAACTCTATGTCTTTTACTCGGTAATTTCATACACTTGTAATCATTTATCATACGTATTAGATTTTGTAGACAATCTAATTTATAACTTGTTATATCAAATAAATCATCTGATATACTCACAGCAGATAAGGTACGTTTCATATACAATATATATATATTATTTTTTTATATAGGAAATGAATAAATATATTCAAAATTTAATAAACGAAATTGATGCTAGCGAGGAAATCTGTCTGCGTGATATAGTAAATACATTCGAAAAAAAAATCAAGAAAGAGATATGTAAATACAAGTGTAAATTCGGACTTGAAGACTACAAATTAAACAATCTAGATTATATTATATTATATTACATTTGGAAAAATTGTAATATATCTATTGATGTAGAAGACGTTCTTGTTATAATGTATTCTTTTTATAAACTAGAAGAATTTTATTTTGACGACAAAGTCTTTGAAGTGAAAAATACTCTCCATTCAATAACTGAATCGAATATATCTTTTTTAATATTAAATATTTTATATATAATAAATGAACAATTTTGAACTTTATTATGAAAATGACGAAAAGAGAATAGAATATATGACAAGAACTCCTTGGCTTAGAAATAAACTCACTGGGGAAGTTATTCTATCCAAAGAAGGTTATCCAATTGGAGACAACGCCCGCGATCCCAGATGGAAGGGGTACCCAATGTCTTTACATTTTAATAACGGCATAATGAATGCGATGCCGATGTTAACAGGGCCCACTGAATTTTACATGTCAGATGGACATTATGCAATGTATATGCCAAAACCAGGCGATTACGACCGAAACGTGTTTACATATTCAACCCTTTTAAGAGACCGTTATAAGGAATATCTCGCTGTTGTAAGAAAAGCAGACAAGGCGGCATATAAACAGGTGCTGAAAGAAATACAGGCAACTAAAAGAGCCATGGAAAAGGAACTTGTTAAAGAGTATAGAATGCTTAAAGACTTAGAATTGCGTTCTGGAAGAGAGGAATCCGCGAATAAGAGAAGAGCACGAGCATCTGCCAGGGGCGGCATTGAAGTGGCACCGGACGATGGAACTAAAAAGGAAACGTATGCCAGTAAACTTGCGGAAATAGAGAAACTAGAAAAAATTCTAACGAATGTAAAAATCTTTATAAACCAACTTAAAATCAATATTAATTAATTATATATTAATGTATGAGTTATAAATTCATCGTACCTGATCACTTGAAAGGTATATATACAACTTGGGAACAAGCCCATGAAATCAATAAAATACTTAAGAAATATACAACGGAAAATGATATTATCACTGATGCGACGGCTTGTATAGGAGGAAATTCAGTTTTTTTTAAAAAAGACTTTAAATGCGTAAATATAATAGAAAAAGATCCGGACGTATTCAATATTTTAAAGAAGAATACAAGTTTTTCAAAATGTAAACATTATAACTGTTCTTATTTAAATATAATGTATACTCTCGAGCAAGATATTATATTTTTAGACCCTCCGTGGGGCGGAATCTATTATAAAAAATCCGGTAATATAAATTTATATCTTGATAATGTAAACGTGACAACTATTATAAATAATTTATATCATCACGCACGATATATCGCGATGAAAGTACCTATTAATTACAATCTTGTAGATGTAAATAAAGACTTTTGGGACTGGAAAATATACCCAATTTGTTGTTATAAAAAAAAAATATATAACTTGATTATATTTTATAAAAATACATAATCATTAAATATATATAAAGACAAAATGTATATATTATATATAGGTAAAATATATGTATGGTTGCCCGAGTGGTCTAAGGGGACAGACTTAAGATCTGTTGGCGAAAGCCTCGTGGGTTCGAACCCCACACCATACATATATTTTATAAACTGTAAATTACGACAAATTATTTTAGACCCCGAGGGCGCGCATTCTTTCAATAGGATTTTTTTTAATTATATCAGAGTAAAATTTAGCAAATTTTAGCATTTTAGAAAAAATATCAGCTCTTGTTCCTTTTAATAATTGATCATTTACCTGTTCGGGTGTTTTACCAGGGTTTAATATTCTTAGTACAGTAAACATTAAAGACCAGGTTACACAATAACCTGTCCTATCGAACACCTCTGCTTTCATTTGAGGTCCTACGTTTGGACACGCTACTGAAAAATCTATAAATTTATACCCCGGAATAATCTTTTTAAATTCGTTTTTGAGGATTTTATCAATTCTATCCTGATTATAAGCTGGACACGTAAGCCCTTCACATTGCGCTCCATGTGGATCGTATCTATCTATAGTTTTTTCCACTGTATCAAAGAATAATACATTAGCGTGCCCACCTGAGTAAACGTCGGTACCGAATTCACTCGAGGATAAACTTAAAGCCATTGCGAGATATCTTTCTTTACAAGTTTCAACATACCTTCTTATTAGTGGATGGATGGCAAAAGTAGTAACACCCGTGTTACTATTATCACCTCTTGGGGCGTTATACAATTGTGCATGATTTAAGACATCTGAATATGCATAAGAATTCCTTTCTGCACTTGAGAATGTAGACGTAAATTTAAATTTTTGGCCCTTGCCACTAAACGGGTGTGCGTAAGCAAAATATATTTGTTCGAACCAACATAAGTTTTTCTTGAACACGGGGTCCGTTTGTCGTATCAATGCTAAAAATCTCGGAATGTTTGTATTTGTCCTAAGAAACATGAAAGCCCCCTTTTCCTCATTTTCTTCAAGTTCGGTAATTTCAAAAGAACTTAAATATTCATTAATACTAACTATACCGTTTTTGTCTATATCTAGGTCTTTTTTAAGTTTGCCTATGTCTACATCTCCTTTAGGTTTGATAACAATAGGTGTTACACCCGGATCATTAAAAGCTATAGACCATCCTTGCGACATTAACTTCTTAACAATAGGACTTGTTTGCATTATACATTTACCAGTTGTTGGATTTACTAATTTATTTGGGTCAGATGGACAAACTTTAAATATCTTGACAAAATTATTAGGACTGGGCTTGGATTTAGGCTTAGTCTCCGGAGGAACAGGTTGATTTTTATTGGGTGTTACTAATATTGTATACCCTTCATTAATCAATTTCTTAATAATAGGACTGGATTCCATTACGCACCGACCCGTCTTCGGATTAACCAGCTTTTTAAGGTCTTTTGGACATCGCTCTATATTCTTACTCATTTTAATATAAATATATATATTTTATTACAAATTTTAATTTTACTTAAATACACACTCGATTTTAAAAAATATTACATATATTATATATTATGAGCTCCAAAGCAAGGCTGATAGAATGTATTAATAATATAATAATTGACGAACAGAATTACATCGTGCAAAAAGCTAACGATCTTAAAAATAAAGGTTACACAGTTGTAGATTTACATTTATCAAGAGATAAACACACATTTTTGAATGACACTGACTGGCTAAAACTAGTCAAGAATATACAATTACGAGACTTTAAAACAACTGATCCAGAATATGGTTTTGTTTTAGGCGCTTTTGGAGCATTTGGCAATCCAGCCAGTTTTCATAGTAAGGAAATTTATGCTCTAAGATACATACTTTTCCACAAGCTAAAATTCCTTTTTAAAAATGTTGACCCGAGAAGAAAATTGGAGATGTTATTCGACCGCTTAGCAATTCGGAGAGAAGGGGCAAGTGTCTCAGGAGAATCGTTTCATAGAGATACGTGTTCTCTTCAATCAACTGATGACAATATATACGGTGGTTGGATAAACCTTGATGATACTGAAACACAATACTTTTCATGTGTTCCAGGCACTCATACATGCGCGGGTAGAGGAGGATTTGAAAGAATTCAGGGGGACTACAAGGACACTAAAATTAAACTACCTGTAAAACCTAAACAAGTACTTATTTTTAATCAGAACATCATTCACGAAATATTCAAACAAAAGATTAAAAAAACTAATATTAGATTGTATCTAGGATGGAGACACACTTATTCGGATGTACCATTACTTTCAGATCCAAAAGATCCTCAGAAAAACATAAATAAAATTTTATCAGAACAAATAGTCCCTGTTTTACCAAGTGGCGATGTACCTTTTATGTATTCTAAGCAACATCCCGGATTACATAGACACATGGTAATAAAAATAACAGATGAAATTAAAGACTTTTATAAAATTAACAATAATAAATACCCAGGAGGAAAAGTAATCTCTCGTAGTTTAGTTTACCCCATAAAAAAGATTACAATACCTAATGAGTACAAAAAGATTTACTACCCTAATCCAATTTAATTTAAGCTATGTGAAGATCGACATTTATACATAAAATTTCATACTTTTTCTTTTATTTTTCTCAGTTTTTGTTCTTTTAGCTAAAAAATCATGATATCTTTTAGCTAAGGCGTAAGACTTCATTTTTTTCTTTTTAAGTACACGAAGCCTTACCATAAGTATCATGGCAACCTGTTTAATACGTTTATGCGTATATTTGCCAGATTTATAAAGACGTTCTAATTTACGGATAGTCTTTAAAGTATCTGAATAAGTTTTATATTTAATGGGTATTGTGTCTTTTGGATTTTTATCAATGTATACATCAAACGACTTTTTTGGATTTTTAGGATTAAATAGAAATTGTTTCTTACCAAAATAATTTAATAAATCTTCATCTGATAGAATGGGCCCTTTATATTTCTTTGCTGCTTCTTCAATGTCCTCATCAGTAATTAAAAATTCAGTGTCTCTACCTCTTTTTACATTACTATTATAATTATAATTTTCGTCACAAAATTTTAATTTTTCTAATATTTTTCCTACTTTTTCAAAATTAGCAGAACATAATTCGCTATCTTGACTTAAATATTTATAAGAACCTTTCATTTCAGGATATTTTTTTACAAGATCTTCATATTCTTTTTTCGTAAGCCCTTTAGATTGTATACATTCTATTTTGTCAAAACCTATATTTTTATAAGTTTTTTTAATTGTATCTATATTACGTCTAGGTTTACTCGGAGCTATTATAGAAATTCCTATTTCGGTGTCTCTATTAAATTTAACTTAATTTTCAATAATTTGTTTTAACATATAATAGAGAGAACATCTTGCATACCCTGGAATAGCTACTTTACTATAAAATCTGTCTAAATCTAATTTATTATTTTCTATATTTTTTATTACAATATATACTTTATTATTATTAATTTCGTAATAATCTACATATTTATTTATATTAAAATCGAGAAGTAAATCTTTTTCTTTAAACGATTTCATCCCAAAACGTACCTTTCCTCCCCTTGGTCCTATAAATCCTTTTTCGTACATTTTAAGAGCTATCGCTACTGCTTGTTTATGTGAATACCCATCTTTCATTAATTTTTTAATTTTATGACCAACTGGTGTCATTTACAATTATTACAGAAATTAATTTTACTTAAATGAAGTCTTGATTTAGAATGTATCTGTAAATTATGAACATATTCTTCCTGTCTATTTGTCCCAAGACGTGCGCGGTGATGCACTGCGATGCTCATGTTAGAAAAATGATATTAGAATACGCTCAAATGTTATGTTCGGCGCATCATGTTTGTGGTAGATATAAAAATCCAAAATTGTACAAAATCGCATTTAGAAACAATCCGTGTACAGTTTGGGCAAGGGCTTCGTCTGGAAATTACTTATATCTTTACACCCTGTTTATGAATCTGTGTAAGGAGTTTACATATCGTTTCGGGAAGGTACACAGTTCTCAAAAGCAACTTGAAAAGTGTCTGTCTTTCATTCCAGTCGGCATTCCTAATGGAAATATTACCCGGTTGCATCAGGCTATGCCCGAAAGATGTAAACTTCCAAGAGATACATCTGCTTATCATAACTACTACAACATGGAAAAGACTTATTTTGCAAAGTGGACTAAAAGAGAGATCCCATATTGGTACATTCCTCAATTAATTCCTAAAATAAAATAAGTATTTTACATTAAATGGCTAAGTCTTTTGTTCAATTTTTAAAGCAAAAAATTACGATATCAGTTTTGATAACAGTAGTTGTTTTTAATATTTTTAACCCAGTCGCCGACGACATATTCGGACCTCTCATTGGTTACATTATAGATCCAAGTGGACATCTCGATAATTCTAAAATTAAGTTAAATGAAATCTACGAAGTTAAATATGGAACATCAATAAAACAATTTATCGTAGCTATAATAGTCCTCGGACTAATTTATTACGTTGACCGCTTTTTTTCTAGTTCAATTAAGTAATTGAAACCGTCTTTATACATAGATTTTACGTATATACCATGAGAATTATAGTACATGTAAATACACTTTTTAATAGCGTTGTATTTTTTATCCAAGAAAACGCTTTTCAAAAACTTATACTCGTATTCTTCGTCGAGAATAATATAGTCATTCTCTCCTTCGCAACTGATGTAATACAAAAATGTACAATCTTTATCACACTGTAAAAGTTCGTTTGGATTCGGGATACAGATTTCTTGGATTAATTTATTATAGGCGAGTGTATACATTTTGTTGTAAATACCCTGCGTCTTTTCATTCTTATAACTATTTTTATCGGTAGGATCTAATATAAAAAATTCCCATCCGTCCTGCGGCATATTTTATATTAGATAAATCGTTTATACTTCTATATTAATTAATCTTCTGAATCTTCGTCGGTTTCTTCGTCGGTTTCTTCATCCGAGAAGTCAGAATCATCGGAATCAAAATCAAGATATTCTAGATCCGTGTCCGTAACCATCTCAAACTCTTTTTCTAGAAGATCTTCGTCTGGTACATCGGGCTTAGTTTCTATAGGCGGGAATAAGTCTTTCAATTGTTGAACAATTTCGGGTGTCATTTTAGTTTTATTTACGCATGTAAACTTAATAAAAAGGTCTCCATAAATACCAGGTTCTCCCAAAACAGGCATACCAAGTCCATTCACCTTCTTAAGTAATGTATTTTCTTCATCAAAAATATCAAACGGATCACCCTTGATAACAAAGGTTTTACCGTTTAGATGCTTAATGTATACAATTGGGTCAAATGTTTCAGCGAATGAAATCTCTTTTTCGACTATTAAATTATTACCATCTCTTGTGAAACAAGGATGTTCTTCAACATCTAAACATACAACTACATCACCAGTTTCATAACCCTGTTTCTCGTCAGCCATGTGATTAAAACGAATAGTCTGCTCATCAATCATCCCCGGTTCAATCTTAATACTTATTTTCTTCTTTTCCTCTTGATAAGAACCGTCTGTATCAATCTTCTGTCTCCGTAGTGCTATCTTCTTTTTGCCTCCGGAATACAACTCGTCCAATGTAACAGAAACTGTAAATGTCATGTCTTTTGTACGAGGCGCTATAGGATCTTCATCTTCAGACGAATCTGTTACATTTTCTATTTCTACAACTTTCTTTTTCTTTTCTTTACGAGGACTACTTGGTCCCGGGTCGGTGAGATCCAACTGAATTTTTGAATTTTCTGAACTGACTGGCATCTTTTGTTTACCCTGTTTCTTGGACCTTGGTCCAGGTGCAGACATTGTCGAGGTTGCAAACATTTCCGGTGTAACTATATCAGTAACCGATTTAGTAATCTTACTTATAACATTAGACATATCTATTTCAGATAGATTCTTACCATTTTTCAATTCGGATGGAGGTTCGATCTGTGATGCGACTTGTTGCGCAAGACGCATGATCTGAGCCATGTCAGGCATTTGTTGAGCCATGGGAATATTATATTTTATATGTTATATTTAAATAAATGTATCCGAACGAACTATTTATCTCTTTTCAAGTTCTATGCGTTCTTTTTTATCGTCTTTTGGTTCCGTAAATGCAATGTTTAAACCATATTTCATTGGCCCAGATTTCTTCTGAGTAGGTAATTCTACTTCAGACTTAAGAGTTTCTATCATTTCAAATGCTTTTAGTCCCTTATAAACTCTATCAGGATCATCGTTGATTATAAGTAAAGGTACGACGTCGACGTTAATTTGGCTGCTTTCTATTTTATCCTCTTTTAAATTAATAAATTCCTTATCATAACCCTGTACTTCTGACACTTTTATTATAAAATCTGTAGACGCTTTGCACGATGGATGATAAACTACGGTAAGATTTTTACTAGCCATTTAATATAATACATCAGAAAAAGTTAAAAAAAATATAACGTAATTTAACGTCTTCTTCTATTTAGATATACATTTACGTTTGTTTTGGGAAGAGGAACAGGGGCTGGTTCTAGTAAGGGCTCTGGTTCTAGGATTTCTTCCTTACTACGTAAAACTTTAAGTGCTTCTTTTAATAAATCGGCGTTTACCCCAGCGTTTTTTGCTTTCGTAATGTATTTAAAAATAGTTTCTTTATCTTTAGCAGTTATGGCGTTTCGTATCTTTTCGATTAATTGTTCTTTTGTTATTATTTCAAACTTTGGAGTATTTTTTTCTATTTCATCAAGAACGTGTTCAATATTTATTGTACCTATAACTGTCTTAAATAACTGATTTATGTCAATATTATTAATAAAGGCAAATCTAATTGCGTCTACGTTTGCGTTTACTTTATTGGAACAGATATAGTAAATATCATCATTTGAACTAAATGTGGAAAAAGCAGATAATTCCATAGCTTCAAGCACGTTCTCTCTTGTTAGCAATGGCAAACCGTTTAGAATTTCATTTTCTTCTGTTAATTTAATAAAACTACCGGGTAAACTTGTCATTTTGACAATTCTTTCCGTTTTTATTACTTCACCTGGTTTTTGAATATATTCATATATTGTATTATACCAGTGGTATCCCCTGTAATTATTTAGCATGAGATAGTTTTCGTTTGATATGTAACACTGTACAGGTTCCATTTTTGTAATAATTTCTTTTGAAGTCTTTCTAAATTCTCCCAATTCTAGAAAAAGTATTTCATCTGAATCGACTACTTCACACATATATTTACGATCGTCTGTTATCTCACGTGGAATTACAGTTTTTCCGTTGATATTGTATTCATTATTTAATAAAATTCTACCAATAGGTAATTTTCTGTTACTCACCCGCGATACGTATATTGTAAATGTTTTATATCCATCTAGAATATTCTTTTTAGGTAACACTTTATTTGGTTTTTGTGCCAAAATTTCCATAAGATCTGGATCTAATAGGAAATACTGTTTATTTTCCATTTTTTCCTCGATAATTGTTTTAAGTTTAGTTTTAGAATTAGAAACAAGTGTATTGTAATAATTGTATAGTTTTTGTTTTTGATCTTTTCCAAGTAGTCTAAGGTCTTCGGGCGTCAATTCCTTGATTTTAGAAAGATTTTCTATATATTTCAGCGCCTTTTCCTTAGCATCGGTCCACAATTTGTTCTTTTTGTAGTCTTTTAACGATACATTCATGTCAAATTTATCTATAACTTCAGACAACCACGGGACACCTTTACATTTAGTGTCAACCCATTTACATTTGTACTTTAAACTATTTACATCCAATGAGAAAGAGTTAAGGTCGTCACATGAAACTTTATCTTTAAACCTGTCACAAGTATCTAGTTCTTCCATTTTTCTCTTTATTATTCTCTTATCTGTAACTCCTTCTCTTGTCTTAACAATTTTACCCCGCGAATCATTATATTCTAGAATTATATAACTATCACCCGTCAGTGCATTGTTAATATCGTTTCCTCTGAATATACAAGGTCCTTCTATTATTACAAACCCATTGTCAACGCGTTCTCTGAGGTTAGTATCGTATATCGGAATAGTGTTTTCGTCAAAATCATATGGGACGCCGTATGTTCTAAATTGGTCTTTAGAGACTGGGTAAGCATATCCGGGTTCTTTAACACCTAATCTAGGTCTTATAGTATAATGTATAGTTTTTGAAGGAATTTTTAAGTATCCATAATCGGTGTATCCAATTGGTGTATAATCTACCATTTCAATTACAGTTTCCTTTTTGTCATAATTTCTAATAAAAGTCATTATATTTTTCCAAAGTTCAAAAGAGTTATCTACTAAATTAATCTGAAATACGTTAGATAGACGTTCGAGATCTGATCTTGTATAATTTTCCTTTATTACATTACCATTATTGTCGTACATGTTAAACATGGGATAATGTCCGCCATATACGTAATACCCAGAAACGTAGATATATTTCTTATAAACTATTCCGTATTTGTCGGCTTTTGGTCTCATCTCTGATATAATGGGTGGTTTGTATGTATTAGCGACCACTATTTTTAATTTTTCTATTTTGGTTTGTCTTGCTGCTGATTTAATAATTCTAATAGCCTTAATATAATCAATGTTAACAGGTTTTCCTTTATTTTGCTGATCTAACAGAAATTTGTCCCAAGCATTTATTTCTTCCCCTCTTAAAGACATAATGTACTCAGTGAATTCAGAGTCATTAAACTTAACGGAGAATAATTTAAGTCGCGAGATATCAACCATTGAAAATTCTCCTTGTGTTATTATAAATTCTGTTATCACGCTATTCAAAACTGCCGGTTCTAATCTAGGACATTCTTCGCTGGTTACATATGTACCACAACGAATAGACATTATAAATGAACATAACTTTTTATACCCGTCGTTGACTATTTTATTATAATAAAGGTAATCTTCATTTGATTTTGAAAATTGATATATTACGTTCTCAGTTGTAATCCCGTATTCTATTGGGTCTCTTGCGTCACATTTCTTAAACGTGATTTTTAATAAATTCTGGGCGGCCATTCTTTCCGATACAGTCGCAATTCTATATATTCTTCTAGAAGGTAATCTATTTCTTTGTCTTAACAGGAATCTAAGTCTGTAATTTAATTCGATGTATCCTTCAGGTACATCTAAATTATTGTATTTTCGCATAGACTTATTCCATAGAAACTTTTCAGAATATTCCTTCATAATTTCTTCAATTTCTAAAATAGACAGATCAGAATGATTTTCTTTAAACTTTCTAAAATTAAACTGCGTTTCTTCTAATTCAGACTCGTATACGTCAAAATTTTCAGTATTTGGTTTCCAGGCAAGAATAGTGTTAATATTCTCTTGTTTATCACCTGCGATGTCTATATCATCTGGCGGAAGAATATAAGGTGTTTCATAAGTAAGTAAAGTAATTACACTTTCAGTTCCTAAAATTAAATCTTCGAGTTTAGACTGATGATTGTTTATTAAAAAGAAGATCTTTGAAATATTCTTAACGTAGTGAACACTTGAATAATCAAAAATATCAGACTCTATTTTCCCTATTACATTCTCGGATCCGGAGTAGTACTGTGTAAAATATTCTGTAAGTCTATATAATCCAGACTTTCTCATATTATAAATATCTGCGCGATTTTCAAAAAGTTTTGATATACTTGAATGTCCGGATAAGTTAAACATTTCAATGTCTTCCCCGTATGAGATGTAGTAATTTATCTTGCGTATTCTATTTAGAAACGTATCTCTTAACTTACCTTTAGCCCTCTTAGCATTTTCAAGAAGTATTTCTTTTAAATCTTTAAGATAATCTTCGAACGATATATATCTTTTAACAATATCTTTTAGATTGCTACCAGGCAACGAACCTCTTAATTCCCAAACATCTGAAATCTCCGTTTGATCGCCTTCTTTAGAGTTAATAATCTTATACAAAGGATCTTCCATAGGTAAAACTGTTACAAAATCAGTCAAATCTAAACTTAAATTTTTAATATCTGCGCCTTCTTTAAATGCTAGATATGCGACAGTCCCCTTTTCAACATACAGTTGGTTTCCTTCGGTATAGATACTTGGCAGCGAGTATGTATATTTTGTAAAAAGTTGTTCAGAAGGTATTCTATAATAATCCGTGTTTTCTTGGCCGAGAATTTGTTTTAATTCTTCGTAATTTTTAGGATGTTCTCTGAATTTAAAGACTTTTTGTTTATTAGACTTAAGTCTCTCAATGTAGCTCATAAATTTAGTGGTAGACGAACCGGCGCATTTTAAAAGATCTTCAATTGGCATCATTCTAAGTCTTGTTTTAAGATTATTAAGACGATCAGAGTACATTTGTTCTTCAGGGGACAATAAATTACCTCGATTGTCCGATGTCTTAATTTCCCCTATTTTATCACTAAGCGGCGAAACGCGTTTAAACTCGTAATTAGACGTTCCAGATTGGGGATTATAGAAAACTTTAGAAATTTCAAATGACGATAGATAAAAATTGACTTTTAACTTGAATGCGTGCCATGTGTTAATGTATTCGTCTATATTCGCATTAGTGCCAAAATTTCCACCGTTGTAATAATTGTCCACATCACCCTGGGTGAAACCTCTTGGTATTTTTGGTACGTCTATACCATGTTTTCTAGCTATAGACTTAATGTATTTTGTCTCCGCTTCTTGAAGTTTGTCTAGTTTATCCCGAAGAGGTAAATCTATGTCAAAATTTACACTTTCGGGGTCTTTTTTGTCATAAACTTCCCCTCTTTTAAGAATTTCATACTCTTTTCTTATATAAAATATATAAGATGTATTAAATTCGTTTTCTGAAATAGTACCCTGGCGGTATTCCTCGATCTTTTCATTTTTTATATCTCTAACTTTTTGAAGTATTTCATTGTCTTCATCTGTTAATATAAATGTTTTAGTTTTGATATCAATATAATATCGAGTTTTAAACATTTCAATTTCGAAATCTTCATGTGTTACATTTCCAGATGCCAACATTTCCGATAGAGTTTCTTGCCATTTTTCTAGATTACCAATTTCATCATATAAGTCCGAATCGATTTCTTCAGGATCAATTCCCGGAGCTTCCATTATTATAATACATTACATATTAAAAAGTGAAAAAAAAATATAAAAGATAAATGTATAATGCAAACTGTATACATTTTAAAAGATTCTAATAAAAGTTATAGAGCTTTGTTACAATTATATAATTCGGCAGAACTATCGACTAATATAATAATAGTAAATAAGTTTTATGCTAAGATATTATTATTAGATAAACGTATTAAGAATTTTCCTTTTATAATAAACACTTTACCAACTAGTATAGGGCTAGTTCCTAAGCATGCTAGAGTATTGCCTTTAGATTTATTCTTACAAATTCGGCGCAGTAGTAGTAGTAAAAAAACTAAACCAATTAAGGAAATAAAAAATAGAACAATACATTATAACCCTTCATATGAAAGAACCCCAAGACGTCTACATACTACTTTTGCTACACCAATTGTTCATAATAAATTTTATACACGAAGTAATTTCAATAAACAAAATAATAAACCTAACAATAAAGTTAGAAAACCTCTTATCAAAACCGTTAAAGAAAGCGACGGTAGCATAAATATAATTATGAAATAAAAAATAACTTAATTATAAAACATGAAAGAGTTCTGGGATTTCAATGAAAACATTAACTTTTCGATAATTAAAGGTTATAAGGTATTAAATATATATCCAAACCTCGCCGAAGCCGCAGGAATACTCGATGAGTTAAAATTTATAACTTATAGATCTTTTATCAGCATACATCACTCCGAAAAAATAACACCCGAAATTAAACTTTTGTTAAATACGCCATTTAGACTTCAAGAAATGCAACTTGAAGAAATACAGGGGCGTGTTGTATTTGAAGGTCTTAACAAACCAAAGGGAATTTATAGCAAAAAAGGAAGAAGCTCTATTGGCAAAGATGGAAATCTAAGGGCCACATATAGAGTTATATTTCTAACTCTTAGAAATAAAAATGGAAAAATAAAAAAAAAAGAGAACATTTTACCTCTTTTATCTCACGAACTTGCTCATACAGCTTTAAATCATGTACGTTGGAGAGACGATGACCATGGAAAGACTTTTAATGACTTGGATAAATTGATATTAAAACACCTTAGATTAAATATATAATGACAACTATACATTTTAAAAATTTTTCCGATTCTTCTATAGAAATAACTTATAATAAAGGTTATTCTAGACCTTCTAAAAGTTTACTGACACCTGAACTTTACAATGTATTTAAATGTATTAAAGATACTAATCTTTTGCCTAATTTATCAAAGGAAAATTTAATCCAAGAATGTACATCATATGTATATGATACGCATACGTTATGTGAAAATGACATACTTATATCTGACATTTATTTTAAACTTATAGAACATCATACATTCATTGACACGTTAGAAAAAATAAAATTTAACAGTAAAAAAAATATCGCTATAATTTTTACTGATATATACACATATCCTAAGATACAGTTTATGTACATCCTAAGTAAATACTTTGATAAAATTACCTTATCGATGTCTCAATTTTATAATTTTGGCATTTTATTTTGTGAGAATAAAACGTCCGAAAATTTTTTTACAATAAACAATGAGGGGAATGTAAAAGACTTCAATATAAAAATTTCATCTGAAATTTTAACGCGTGTAAAAAATTACAATAATTACATTTTCAAAAGAATCATAGACATTAATGAGAAACTAAATGATATGTGTTATTCTGTAAACTCAGTTCAAAAATTAAATAATGAAATAGAATTACTTAACAA
>Ga0075441_10000016_pt1 | contig 62720 bp, 68 predicted proteins | sample CoawatmetaG00DNA_FD_71582 | JGI IMG/M metagenome (GOLD analysis project Ga0075441, IMG submission 71582) | Marine microbial communities from the West Antarctic Peninsula - Coastal water metaG002-DNA | ecosystem: Environmental > Aquatic > Marine > Coastal | place: Atlantic Ocean: West Antarctic...
CAATGGCTCCAGCTCAAGTTGCAGCTGGACCGCGATTTCTGAAATGCTATGACCCTCTATGAGGAGGGCAAGATCAGCCACGTGGTTGCAGCTGGACCGCGATTTCTGAAATGCTATGACAGAAGGTTTCCCCGGATGCCGCCTATCGCGGTTGCAGCTGGACCGCGATTTCTGAAATGCTATGACTCAGCTCTAAGGTGTGAAAGCGTTACCAAGTTGCAGCTGGACCGCGATTTCTGAAATGCTATGACGAGAAGGAAGTCGGCCTCAAAGGACCTCCGGTTGCAGCTGGACCGCGATTTCTGAAATGCTATGACTGCCCGCTATTCCGGTCCAGCCGACGTTCCGTTGCAGCTGGACCGCGATTTCTGAAATGCTATGACTTGCCGCCGGACGTAACGAAACCATTTCCAGTTGCAGCTGGACCGCGATTTCTGAAATGCTATGACATAGACGCCGATGGACCCGATTCGGGCCGAGTTGCAGCTGGACCGCGATTTCTGAAATGCTATGACGTTCTCTGTTTGTGCCACGAGATTTTTTCTGTTGCAGCTGGACCGCGATTTCTGAAATGCTATGACCTATGACCAGCTGCCAACGCACGTCCCTGAGTTGCAGCTGGACCGCGATTTCTGAAATGCTATGACGTATTGCCGTTCGCTACGGTCAGCAGGGCAGTTGCAGCTGGACCGCGATTTCTGAAATGCTATGACCGCGGGCCGTGCTGGATCAAGTGGTGTGTTGTTGCAGCTGGACCGCGATTTCTGAAATGCTATGACATTGCGCGCAGCCGCCACGTCAGCAGCCGTGTTGCAGCTGGACCGCGATTTCTGAAATGCTATGACCGATGGGTGCCTAACCATTTGAATTGAGACTGGAAAAACCCCCATCTGTCATAGCAAAAAAGCGATGAATCGTCAGAACATGGCGAGCTGATCCGGATTTTTTCGTTGCCGTTGGCGGCTCTGACTCGAAAACCGGATGATGTTTTCATACTGCTTGTCGGTAAAATTGAGCACATGAATCTCCCCGCGTTCGGGAAGATGCGACTCGATTCGCCGAAGGTAAGTCTCGTAGTGCTCTTTGCCATTACAAAATCGAGCGTAGATCGAAAACTGGCTCATTTCAAAGCCTTCATCGAGCAAAAACTCACGGAATTTGGTCGCTTCCCGCGCATGTTCCTTTGTGTCCACGGGCAGGTCAAACATGACGAATATCCACATCAGCCGGTATCCACTCAGGTTCATGCTTCAATCCCCACGGGTTGCCCAAGCGACGCCCAGTCAAGGGCATCAGGCGGATCGAACAGGGCCAGAGCCGATTTGCGTTCTTCGAAGCTCTTGGCGAGCGATTGAGAGAGCCGCTGAGTTGCCACAGAAACGGGGGAAATAGCCCCGCCCAGACGTAAATCATGCGCGATCAGCCGGGCTAGTCGTTGTTTCGCTTCGGGAGTGACGGCTTCGATACCCTCGTCAATCATCCGCCGGACCAGCCCGTCGACCAGAGGACGAAACGGTTCCACAAGATCGTCAGCCAGCGCGAAACCGTTAAGTCGATTGTGATGGTGCAGGCCAATTGCAGGGTGCAGCCCGGCCCCGATGATCGACCGGGACACGCAGGATCGCATGACGGTGTAGCCATAATTCAACAGGGCATTGGCACCGTCGGCATTCTGATCGCGGCGGAAATCAGCGCCCATCAGAGCGGGCCAGTATTTTCGCGCGGCTTGCGCCTCCAGATTGTCCGGGTCGCCGGAGCGGACACGCCGCGCCATCAGCATGAGTGCATTGGCTTCTGCCCTGCCTTGCGCCGCCAGCAACGACGCCTGCATGGTAATCTTGGCGACTATGATTTTCTGCCACAGCTGTTTGAATAGCGGGCGAGGCGCATCCCATTGCGCCCGCATCCTCGCTGCCTGGGCATGGTGGCCATCAATCGGCGACATGAGGGCGACCGGCGCATGGTTGGCAGCGCACAGCACCATGACCGCGCCGCGTTCGGCGAGCGCCACGACAAGGCTGGTCGTCCAGGTTACGCCGTGCGCATGAACAATAACCGCTTGAATATCGTCGAGCGCCACCCGCCCCTGTTCCTGACGATCAAGACTGACAACCAGAAATCCGCGATACGCGGACAGGTGAAGATCATCCGTAGCTATATCAACAATGCGGTCCATGGCCAGCCTTTCGGAGTTGAAGGCTGACACATCATGCATAATGACTGGTTAACGCGGTCCCGGATCAAAGATACGACCAAGTTCGTCGATACGGATCTGCCGAGCTCTAGCCTTCTGCAAACCGCCAGCAGAAGAATAGAAATACTTGAAAGGATCAATATCTGGCGAAGTCGCGTCTCGCGCCTTCAATGGTCCTGCTTCGTGATGTTCCGCAAACGTAATCTGCCCCCCTCCGGAAAATTTCACTACCCGCATAATCTTGCGCGGCTGCCCTTGTGGCTCGACCGCAACCAAGTCGTTCTGGCGCAAACTTAAAACTCTCTTCGCCGCCGGGTGTGGGCGCTGTTCAGGCTGGCCAGTCTGGTGCGCTTCAAACATGGATATGATACCCGAATGAGATTTTCCGTCCCTGTCCTTCCAGCTGGATACCCATTTCCCGTCCGGCATCCGCCACACGTCAAATCGCGCGTTGGCATCGCCCTTGTAAGCTTTGAAAGCATTACCCGAAGCGTCACGGATCGGGATGACCTTCAAGGCTTCCCGCACTCTCACATGCCGGATACCCTTGAATACAGGGTCTGATCTTGAAAATCTGACCAGCGCCGCCTCAAAATCCTTGCCCGACTTACCTTCCGTCGCCTCCCACAGTGCCCGCTGCAAGGCAGCGTCTGGAATGCGGATGGGATCCGTGATGTCTGCCGGTTTGAGGCTGAGCAGAGGCACGCGGTGGACGACAATCGGCAAGCCGCTGTCGCTGGTCAGGCCTGTCAGCCCATAGGCGGTGTCGTTGTGCAGCCGCGCGGCAGTGGCATCCTTGCCCTTCGCGGGAACGCCCTTACGGCCATGATCGGCCTTGTGGCTGACAACTATGCGCGCCAAAGATTCACGCAGGTCTTCGCGGAATTTTTCCCAAGGTCTTGGCAGATCGATAAAAAGTTTGTCGAGATTTTGATCCTCTGCGCGGCCTGCCGCCTTCGAAATTTCGTTTAGCAGGCTGCGCGTCGTAACCCCGACAACGGCGGCATCAATCGCATGATGGCGATGATCGAGGCGATTTTTTGGCGCACCGCTATGGGGGTTTTCGACGTAGTTATGGTCGGGCAGAAGTTCGTTCAAACCCCATAGCCGTCGCAGCATCGCCGTCATCCGACCGGGAATTACATAAACACCGCCAGTGTCGGGATAAAGACTGGACAGATAGGTCCGCGCCATCCGCGACAAATATTGGGTGTCGGTCAGTTGGCGCGCGATAAAGTCGCCCTCTTGATCGAAGCGTTCCATCGCGTCAGGAGCAAAGCGCCATTGCTTCGATTTGTGGAGTCGTGACACTTGTTCGGCGATGATCGTCCAGCGTTCAGTATGTCCCCAAGCTTCCCAAGGTGTTTTGTTGCCCTTTTCTCGGTTACAGCTGCGATGCGCGATAACTTTGTTGGCGGAGCTATCGTCAAAGGAGCGGGAATAGGGGATAATATGTTCGATTTCGGTTTCGTCCGTGAACAGCGCGAGTTGCCCGATGTGACGTCCGCAAAACGGGCAGCACCGGTCGAGCGGATTGTTCGGATTGAGGTCTTCCCAAAGTTTCAAGAGCGCCCGGTTGGACCCGCTATCACGCTGTCCGCTTTCAAGTAGCTTTTTTGACCTTGCTTCCGCAGCGCGTGTGTTCGCGCCGATACGCCTATTGTGCTCGGCCTTGTCCTTTTCACCGAGCTTCAGTTCGCGTGCCAGTTCGACAACGATCTCATCCGGGCGGCCATGCGCCTTAATGATGGCATTCAGCAGGCGGCGAAGCTGGTTCAGGCCGATATGGACCGTGGGATTAGTAATCTTGCCCCAGCGCATTTCGTCGTCGTCATTTGGATCGAGCGAACCGGGCGGAATTTCCCTTGAGAGGATTTCACCGTAGTAGGGCAGTTGGTCCACAACCTCGCCCGTCCGGAAATCACTGTGTGATTTGCCGAGCGCGGCCTCCACCGCCTTATCGTATGTCACCACATCTTTCTTGAGTTCCGCGAGAATCTTGCGACTGGCGGTTTCCCCTAGGCGACCATGCCCCTCGGGCAAGCGCACCCGTCCGATGGCTTCGGCCTGTTCGGCAGAGACGCCATGGCTCGCCATTAGCCAGTCGTGCAGGCGAACTGGGTCTTCTTCTTCTGCCACAGCTTCGATGATCGACCATTGCACGCCGGCTTCGAAATGCGCCCAGCGATCACCAAAGCACTTCTTGTCACTGAATGAAGCAGAGATTTCATCGCCGATAAGGCCGGTGCGATTTTCGCTAGCCTTGTTGAAGTTTTCGCCATCAGCTAGCTTCAACAGTTTAAACAAGCCGGAGAAACTCGCCGTCTTCGCCGACTTGAGTTTGAGGATGATCTTGTCGCGCTGATCGAGCGACAGCTTGCGCGAAGGCGCGCCAGCTTTGGTTATTTCGAGTTGATTGACCTCTTCATACAACCGCCTTTCCTGAAAAAGCGGATGGGCCTTGGGCAGGCGTTCCTCTTCGTTAAAGAATGTGCAGCCGCCGACCTTCGGTGCCTTCAATGGGCGCTGGAAAAAGATGATGCGCCGCAACCGGTCACGTACAGCATCAGTCAGTAGCGCGGGATAATATGGGGCCTGTGCGGCCCAGATTGCATCGAATTCAGCTTCCAGATGGCGGCGTTCGGGGTAGAAGTCATAGCCATCCGCATCTGCGCGCATCCGCACGCGTTTCTCGTCCCTGCCAGCTAGAAACTCACCATAAGTGCGCGCGCCTACTTCATGCATCACCATATCGAGCGCCTTCGCACCGCCCGCGATCTTGCCGCCCTCCTTATCATCCCTCGCTTTGCGCTCGGCCTTACGGTTCGATTTGAAACCTCGCCTTTGGTTGAGATGGAACAGCGCCCGGCCCAGCCGGTACGGATTCAATGCTTCATCAAGTGCTGCCGCGCGCAGTGCATAAGGATCGCACCCGACCAGCGCCTTGGCATCCTGAGAGTCGGCGGGCATCAAGCCGGTATCGATGAGGGCTTCCAGCAAAGCCGACCGACGCCGAACGTAGCGATCACGCCGCCGCCGCATCGCTCGCGCATCGCGCCGGTCAACCGCCAGCGAAGCGCCTGACTTGGGATCGCGCCCATCGGAGAAGATGCGAACACCCATGTCGCGGATACCGACTGGCTTTCCTTCGAGATCAAGATTGAAAAGGCACCAGCCGATGCTGTTGGTCCCGATGTCCAAGCCCAACCGAGTGACCATGTGTCGCATCCTTTCGAGTCGCAAATTCCTGCGCGAGATGGAATTCTACGCCCTAGGGATGGACATTGCAATGCATGTCGATTATGCTCAGGTCACTGCGAAACATTTGCCCGCTTCGTCGAGAATTCATCCTCGGATCGAAGCGGGCTAGCCAAATTGCCCAATTCAGCGAAGAATGTGAGTAGCACTAGTGTTTGGCCTCCACAACCAGATGCGCTTCAACAGGCATGTATCATCCGCAATATGAGCCAGTGAGATGATGTCCATCCCTAGTTGCAGCTGGACCGTTGACAGCAGGCCGATGTTTTTGCATGTTGGCCATTCAGAAATCGCAGGTCTGGTTGTTAACAAGCAACTTGATTGCACCAAATCGAGGCGGGGGCTGCGGCCCCCGCCTTCATTTTTAGGCGGCCCAGTCAGCACCCGATTATAGCATTGCCGTGCATGATCCTGTCAGTCAGCAGCCCCCAAGCTAAAGCTCAACGATTTCGCTGTGATGATACATCTGCGTGATCTGGTTGTGTTTTACGCGAAACTGGCTGCGTCGCTTGATTTCTGGCTTCGGCGTTGAGGCCTTTTCGATCTTTATTCCGGGATCATAGTAAACCATGCCCGCAGTGAAGGCCTTCAAAAACAACAGGAAGTCAGTTTGCTCGCAAAGCAAAACACGCGGCCCGTAGGCGTATTCCGGTGGCGGCGTCCGGAAAAGCGAAGGCACATATGCCGCCTGCGCGTGCTTTCGGTTCCAGTGCTGCATCATGCCGGTGAAGGACCAAGCAGCCGCCACTTCATCTTCCCGGTTGCGCAGTGAAATGCCGCCGTTCAGGTCGGTGATCGTTCCGCTGGCCGGATCATAGCCGTCTACGGTTATCCGCAAGCCCGTGTCCGCATGGTGGTCCTTGTCGCAGGTGTAGACGCCGCCGAAATTATATCTGTCTGGCTTTCCGCTCTTGTCGGGGTAGCCGTAACGACGGAGGAATTCAGCCGGGCCTTCTGTTTTGTAAACCCCTCCCGTTGGTTCGGGTGTCATCAGCGTGACCGGAGTTTTGGGCAGGAATTTCCTGAAGTCGCCAACGCCGTATTGCTTCACTTCCCACCCCATGAAGTCTGGTTCGGAATAGCCATTGGGTGTGATGCCAAGCTCAGCTTCCAGCGTGTAACCACCACCATTCCTCGCCGAGTATGGCAACTTACGCCCATCCCGCGCCAGCTTTTGCGATGCGATCCAATGGAGGCCATAAATCCGGCGCAGTTCCGCGAGCAAAATTTCCTTGGTGCTAGTTTTCTGCGCGAGGTCCAAGGGCAATTCATGGAAAACGCCGATTGTCTCCCAAGGTGTGGCGTTCAGCTCAGTGGTTATGGGATCACCCGGCCCAGTGGCATAGCCGAGCACATCGCCAGCGGGCGTGATGCCAAAAAACAGGACGCGGCCAAGATCTCGCACGGTCATAAGATTCGAAGGCGCCGCCTTGCAGCCCTTCAAAAACCCCGACATCCGGACCTCGGGATAATCAGGATACAGAATTAGCTGAGCATCTGGGGCCGGATGCCGTCCGTTCGCATCGACCCAGAAGAAATTCACCTTGGCTTTGGGACGGTCCTGTTTGCTGCCTGCCATTGGCCGTGTGTCGGCAACAATCTCGCCATGCGGAATGACGTTGAGAGCACCGAATCCACCGCCCAAATAGACCTGATTTTTTGAATTGTCATTTGGCGACAGCTTTTTGGCGTAAACCCTGTCCGCGCCATGATCACGCATCAGATTCAACAGTTGTGACAACGATGCAGACAAATCATTTGCCCCTGATCGAAAATGTTTCTTCTGGGGATTTTATCCAGTCTGCGAGTTCCTGCATAGCCTGCCCTACATCAAGCTTGGTTCGGCCTTTCAAGGCACATTCCCATATTACGGCTACGCGCCACCCGCTCTGCCGCAATTCTGAGATGGCCCGCGCGTCATTGGCCACATTCCGGCTAATCTTTGCGTGCCAAAAATCCGATCGCGTCGCGGGCCACTTGAACAAATCGCAATTATGATGGTGCCAGAAGCAACCATTCACGAAGACGACGGCGCGGTGCCGGGCAAGCACCACATCAGGCTTGCCCGGCAGGTTTGTAACATGGAGGCGATAGCGAAGGCCCATGGCGTGCAGGGCTTGGCGGACGATCAGTTCGGGTTTGGTATTGCCGCTCCTGATCGCAGCCATATTTCGGCTTCGTGTTGGAGCATCATGAACGTCGGCCAAAGTCAGGCCGCTTTGCTGCGCTGCGAACCTTCAAGTAGCGCCTGAATGTGTGGCTGCATGATTCTCGCGACCTCATGAAAGACAGGAACAGCCACTGAATTTCCGAATTGCTTGTAAGCCTGCGTATCCGAGACGGGGATGCGGAAATCGTCGGGGTATCCCATGAGCCGCGCACATTCTCGGGGCGTCAAACGTCTCGGGTTTTTTCCCTTGCCGCGACTGACTAAAATTTCAGAGCCGTCTTTATAGTAACGCGCCGACAGCGTCCGGGCGACATCATCGGGAGTTACAAGCCCGAAACCAAATCCGTTGCCCTTGGCTTTGTGCTTGGCCGCATAGTCTTGCAGATATTCCCACAGTTTCGGGGTCAGCGTGTATTTCTCATTCACAATGGCATCTGGACCGAGCGTGTACGGATGCTCCGCAATTTCCGATCCGTCCGCCGGATGAAGAATATCACGCAAACGGCGCGTCCCCTTTTCAGGGAGCCGCAGGCAATCCCATGAGAACGGCACGTCATCCCGAAAACCGACGATGACGATGCGCTCCCGATGCTGAGGCACAAAATGCCCAGCGTCGATCACCTTATACCAGACGTGATAGCCGAGTTCGTCCCGAAGCGTTTTCAAGATTACCTCGAACGTGCGTCCACGATCATGACTTGTGAGGTTTTTGACGTTTTCGAGCATGAACGCTGCAGGGCGCTTTGCATCAAGGATACGCGCAACATCGAAAAACAGAGTGCCTTGTGCTTCACAGGCAAAACCATGACTGCGACCAAGTGAATTTTTCTTAGAAACGCCCGCGATGGAAAATGGCTGGCATGGAAATCCTGCCAGCAGCACATCATGATCGGGCACTTCGTGCGCGTCTTTCAACTCCGTGATGTCACCGAAAATGGGATGATTGTCGCGGAAATTGGCCGTGTAAGTCTGTTGCGAAAACTTGTTGTATTCGGAGGTGAAGACGCAGTGCCCCCCGATTGCGTCGAAGCCTTTCCGCAAACCGCCGATGCCTGCAAACAGATCGATGAAATTGAACCGGGTATGCGCCGCTTCGCCAGATGGATTCCCAACGACCGAGCGCAGGAACGTGAGCGCAGCTTCACGCGGTAATCCCTGACCAGCCTCCCAGCGGTAGAGCTGTCGTGTGCTGTATCCCAACCGGGCCGACAGGTCCTCGATGCTGACACCGGCTTGAGCACGGAGAGCTGAAAATTCGTTGGGAGTCATGATACCTCTGGGAATATTTCTGACATGGTGTCGTGATGTGACCCAGATAGCAAGTGCTCAATGACCGCAGTGTGCAGAAATGTACTTGTTTCGTTCAAGCTCCAGTTTGCATTCCGACGCAAATGCTAAGCGTGGTTTGGCGTTTTGGCGATCCGGTAAACCATGGCGCACGGTCTACCTGCAGCGTGACGCACGCATGTCCATTCACTGTGCCTTCGCGCGCCGCTCTGATGGTCCCACCGGATCGATTTCCGTTTCCATTTCAAACGCCCGCTTACCCTTCCGCTTCCACAGCACCAGCGCCTGCTCGCGTTCCTCACCGCGCAACTTGGCGGCAACGGTGAGGAACGCGCCATAAAGCGTGGCGCGATCATCGTCCGCGAGTTCGACCAGTCCTGCCTTCACAACCAGGCCGCCCAGTTCGATCAGTTGCCGCGTGCGTTCGCGGCGCTTGACCTGCCATTCGCGCATGTCGGTTCGCGCCTTTGCCGCCTCAAGCCGATGCCGCGCCGCCGTCAAGCGGAAGAGCGCCATCCGGCTGGCCTTGAGTTCCCTCGCCACGCTTGCGCGCCTTGCTCTGAAAGAAGGCCGCGCCGCGCTTGCGCCACACCTCCTTCCTTTGGGCTTCGCTGGTTTCCGCGATGACGAGCAGCGCACCGGCCAGCGTTTCCGCATCGGTCGCATCGGCCCCTGTGGCGATCACCAGTTCGCCGAGCTGCTGCACGCGGCGTTCCTTCAGTTGCTTCGCCTTTTCGGCGAGCGCCTTCAGTTCCGAATCAAAGTCACGGGGTTTGCGCATCGAAGTTCTCCATTGAGCGGTGATGCGCTGATGTTAATATCGATGCTCTTCCAATGCTGTAGAGTCGTCGAGACGGCCTGATACTGGATAGTCCCGAGCAGGATTTTATCATGGGAGGGCGCGCTTATACGTCGTGCCGACGTCGCGCTCATGGCGTAGATGGATTGCCGTCATGGCGATCTTCCACCTCTCCGTCAAAGTCATCAGCCGGTCGAGCGGGCGCAGCGCCGTGGCGGCAGCGGCCTATCGCGGGGCCGAGCGGCTGCACGACGAACGCCTCGACCGCGACCATGATTTCACCAACAAGGACGGCGTCATCCATTCCGAAGTGCTGCTGCCGGAAGGCGCGCCGGAGGAATTTGGTACCCAAGAAAAGCTCTGGAACGCGGTCGAAGCCGCCGAGAAGCGCAAGGACGCGCAGCTTGCCCGCGAGGTCGAGTTCGCCATTCCGCGCGAGCTGACCAAGGAACAGGGCATCGAGCTGGCGCGGGAGTTTGCCGAGGCCGAGTTCGTCGAAAAGGGCATGATCGCTGACCTCAATGTCCATTGGGATATTGGCGCGGACGGCCAGCCCAAGCCCCACGCCCATGTCATGATCACCATGCGCGAAGTAGGGAAAGATGGCTTCGGCCCGAAGGTGCGCGAGTGGAACAAGGCAGAACTGGTCGAGCAGTGGCGCGAGCGCTGGGCCGAGCATGTAAACCAGCGCCTTGCCGAACTCGATATCGATGCGCGGATCGATCACCGCAGCCTGGAGGCGCAGGGCATTGCGCTGGAGCCGCAAGACAAGATCGGCCCCGCCGCGTCGCGCATGGGTGAGCGCGGGCTTGAGGCCGAACGGATCGAAGAGCACCGCGCTGTCGCGCAGCGTAATGGCGAGCGGATCATCGCCAATCCCGCTGTCGCGCTCGACGCGATCACCCACAGCCAGGCCACGTTCACCAACCGCGACCTTGCCATGTTCGTGCACCGGCACAGCGACGGGAAAGAGCAGTTCGATGCAGCCTTGAACGCGGTTCGTGGATCATCCGACCTGATTGCGCTGGGCAAGGATGGACGAGGCGAAGAGCGGTTCACATCGCGTCAGATGATCGAGACCGAGCAGCGGCTTGGCCGCGCTTCGGAATTGCTGGCGGAGCGCGAGCGGCATCAAGTCGAAGATCGTGGCCGGGAAGGCGCGCTGGCGCGCGCGGCGGAGCGCGGGCTGGTGCTATCCGGTGAGCAGCGCGCAGCATTCGAGCATGTGACCGATGGGCGGGGCCTGAGCCTCGTTGTCGGCTATGCCGGGACCGGCAAGAGCGCGATGCTGGGCGTAGCGCGCGAAACTTGGGAGAGCGCGGGCTATACGGTTCGCGGTGCGGCGCTGTCCGGGATTGCCGCCGAGGGGCTGGAGCACGGTTCAGGCATCGCATCGCGCACCATCGCCAGCCTTGAACATCAATGGGGTCAGGGCCGCGAATTGCTCACCTCGCGCGATGTGCTGGTTATCGACGAAGCGGGCATGGTCGGCACGCGCCAGATGGAGCGCGTCCTCTCCCATGCCGCCGATGCAGGCGCGAAAGTGGTGCTGGTCGGCGACCCGCAGCAGCTCCAGGCCATCGAAGCGGGAGCGGCTTTCCGCGCGATCCATGAACGGCACGGCGGGGTCGAAATCAGCGAGGTCCGCCGCCAGCATGACGGCTGGCAACAGGAGGCCACACGGCACCTTGCCACCGGGCGTACCGGACTTGCCATTCAGGCCTATGACGAACGCGGCATGGTCCACGCCGCCGAGACGCGGGAGGCCGCACGCGGCGAACTGATCGAGCGCTGGGATCGAGAACGGCAGGCCAGCCCCGGCGATACGCGCATCATCCTGACCCACACCAACGACGAAGTACGCGAGCTCAACGAAGCCGCGCGCGGACGGCTGCGTGAAGCGGGCGAACTGGGCATGGACGTGTCGATCAAAGCTGAACGCGGCGAACGCCAGTTCTCCAGCGGCGACCGGATCATGTTCCTGCGCAATGAGCGGGGCCTGGCCGTCAAGAACGGCACACTGGGCACCATTGAGCAGGTGACGCCGCAGCGCATGGCCGTGCGAACCGACGATGGCCGCAACGTCGCTTTCGACACCAAGGATTATGCGCACATCGATCATGGCTACGCCGCCACGATCCACAAGGCGCAGGGCATGACCGTGGACCGCGCCCATGTGCTGGCCACGCCTGGGATGGACAGCCACGGTGCCTATGTCGCGATGTCCCGCCACCGTGACGGCCTTGCCCTGCACTATGGGCGCGACGACTTCGCCGATCAGTCCAGACTTGTCCGCACGCTCAGCCGCGAGCGCGTCAAGGACATGGCGAGCGACTACAAGCCCGAGCAGCAGTTTGCCGAACGGCGCGGCATCACCTTCCGCGAGCGGATCATGGAGATCGCCCGGCAATTGCCGGAACGGGCAAAGTCGATCTTCGCTGGCTTCCGTCCACAGGCCAACAGGCTTGAAGCTCTGCCAGCCGAGCAGGCGGGCTTGTTCGATCAGCGCCGGGCGGTCGAACGCTATGCGCGTGCCTCCGCTGACATTGGGCAAATGCGCGAACAGGGATTGCCGGTCCTGCCACACCAGCGCGACGCGCTGGAGAAAGCCGGAAAGGCGCTCGACGCGATCCGGCCCCATGGCACAGCCGACCTCGCCAGTGCCTTGCAGCGCCAGCCTGCGCTCGCCCGTGAGGCCGCCGATGGTCGCAGCCAGGGTGCAATCCGCGCCATGCAGGTCGAAGCCGAAATCCGCGTCGATCCCGCGCAGCGTGCAGACCGCTTTGTCAGCGACTGGCAGCGGCTTGGGCAAGCACGGCAAGCGATGCAGCGCGATGGCGACAGCAAGGGCGCGCAGCGGCTCACCAACCGCATGACGGACATGGCGATGAGCCTGGAGCGCGACACCCAGGTCGAATCCCTGCTGCGCGGTCGCACCCACGAGCTTGGCATCAAGACAGAACTCGGTCGCGATCTGGCCCGCGACCTTGCCGCCTCCATCTCGATGGAGCGGAGCCGGTCAATCGGCATGGGCCTGTAGGAGAAGCGTAATGGATACCGATGCTGATGACGTAGAATTGACCTTGGACCTTGATCCGGAACCCGATCTCGACGCGCCCGTTCCGGAGGCCGCAGGCGATCCCGCCGCCGAGGCGTTTGCCCGCCTTGAAGGTGAACTGGCCTTGATGCGACGTGCGGTTCAGCACCTTGCAGCCGAGCGCGCAGACATTGTCATTCCCGACTATGGCCCGACCCTTACCGACATGGCCAAGCGGATGGGCGCGATTAGCGAGAACCTGAAGGGCATGGCGGGTCATCCCGCGATGCAGATGACCCCCGACAGCGTCGGCAATCGGATTGCCGCCGCAGCAGAAGCCGCGCGGCGCAGCGATCAGGACAGAATCAGCCAGGCTCGGAGCGACTTGAACCACGCCGCCCAGGAGATGCGCAGCGTCACCGCCCACGCACGCACCGCCGCCGAGCAGCGGCAGCAGCTTTACCAGGTGGCAGGCGGGGCTTTGCTGGCCGGTCTCTTGCTATGGTCCTTCCTTCCCGGCACCATTGCACGTGCCATGCCCGAAAGCTGGCACTGGCCGGAGCGCATGGCAGCGCGGATGGTGGGCGCATTCTCTCGCTGGGACGCAGGCGCACGGCTGATGCAAAGCGACAGCCCTGAGGCATGGAATGCATTGGTGCAGGCCGCTCACATCCAGCGCGACAACCGCGATACTATTGACGCTTGCCGGAAGACCGCTGCAACCTCGCAGCAGCCAGTGCGATGCACCGTCAAGATTCGTCCTGTGTCGCAGCCGAAGAGCAGATAATCGCATCGGCGAGGTTGAGTTGGCGTCCCAGCAAGGGCCGACAAGGCTCACCACGACCCACACAAAATATGGGAATCAATGTGGGATCACTTTTTCAGAAGCTCCACTTTATCGTGTAAAAACAACACGATAAAGTGGTTGACTGGTGCCCAGAAGAGGACTCGAACCTCCACGCCCTTGCGAGCGCCAGCACCTGAAGCTGGTGCGTCTACCAATTCCGCCATCTGGGCACGGGGCAGAAGGCTGCAACGCCGTCTGCCGGGTAGGAGGGCGCCACTATGCGATGGATCGCGGGGTGTCAACGGGGCAAATCCAGCTTGGCCAAACTCTTTTTGGCCTGTGGCGCGAACACGGGATGTTCGGCATTGAAAGCGGGCGCGCTGCTGTGCCAAAGGCGATGCGGGCGGCACCGGCTTTCCGGGGCGTTCGATGCACAAGGCAGGATTCGGTCACATGGCAGCTTATACCGCACCGGAAAAAACCCGTGATCTCGACGGCATGCTTGTGGCGCTGGTTGGCGGCTCCGGCTTTTTCGGCCGTCACATCGCGCAGGAACTGCTGGCGCGCGGCGCGCGGTTGCGGGTGTGCAGCCGCAATCCCGAACGTGGCTATCGCGTAAAGCCGCTTGGCGGCCTTGGCCAGACACAGCTTGTCGCGGTCGATGTGCTCAAGCCGCACACGGTGGCCAAGGCGCTGATCGGCGTCGATGCGGTGGTCAATCTGGTTGGTGCCTTCGCGGGCGATCTGGACGGGCTGCAGGGCGAAGGCATCGGCCGGATCGCGGAGATCGCCGCAGAAGCCGGGGCCAAGGCATTTGTCCACGTCTCCGCGCTGGGGGCCGATGCCGAATCGGACGTGGCCTATGCCCGCACCAAGGCGCAGGGTGAAAACGCCGTGCTGGCTGCTTTTCCATCGGCCACGATCCTGCGCCCGTCGATCCTGTTCGGCGAGGACGACAATTTCCTGAACATGTTCGGCGGGCTGATGGCAACCATGCCGGTGCTGCCGGTGTTCGGCCCAGCCGCAAAGCTGCAGCCGGTGTTTGTCGATGACGCCGCCGAAGCGGTAGGCAACGTGCTGGCCGATCCCGCGGCGCATGGCGGCAAGATCTATGAGCTGGCCGGGCCGGAAGTGGTGACGATGGGCGAGTTGAACCGCCGCATCGCCAAGGCGGCAGGCCGTTCACCCTTGCTGGTGGAATTGCCCGATGCGCTGTCGGGCGCCATTGCCGCTGCGACCGGGTGGTTGCCGGGGGCACCGATCACCACCGATCAGTGGAAGCTGTTGAAGGCCGGAAACGTGGCGACCGGCACACTGCCCGGCATTGCTGCGCTGGGTGTCACGGCCCGCCCGCTGGGCCTGTTCCTTGACCGCTGGATGACGCGTTTTCGCAAGTTTGGCCGGTTCGGTACGAAGACCCGCGCCGCCTGATTTTGGGAGCAGCGGTTCGGCGTTCAGGCGTTCACGTCGGCATAGTGGCTGGGCGGCTGGATCACGTCCATCCGTTCGGCCAGAAGCGGGCGAAAGCTCGGCCTGCTCTTGAACACTGAATACCAGCCGCGCGCCTGTTCGTGGCCGGACCAGTCGATCCCGCCTAGGTAATCGGCCACAGAGATCTGCGCGGCGGCAGCAAGATCGGCCAGGCTCATCGTGGCGCCGGCCAACCAGGGGCGGTTGTCGATCAGGTAATCGACATAGTCGAGATGTTCATCGGCCAGCCGCATGGCATCGCGCAACCGGCGGCTATCGGGCGGAGCGCGATAGACCAGCCGCTTCTTCATCCGTTCTTCCAGCAGCGGGCCGGTGACGTCGGCATAGAAGTTTTCATCGAACAGTGCCACCAGCCGGCGGATTTCGGCCCGGTTGACGGCGGTGCCGTTGATCATCGGCGTCTTGTCGACGGTTTCTTCGAAATATTCGCAGATCGCGCGGCTGTCGGCCATGGCGATGTCGCGTTCGGGGTTGTGGATGGCGGGGGTGCGATAGGCCGGGCTTAGCCGTCCGAACTCCTCGCGCCGCTCCCACGGATTTTCACGCTCAAGATCGTAGGCAACGCCCTTTTCGCTTAACAGCAGGCGGACCTTGCGGCTGAACGGACAGAGGGGGAACTGGTAAAGCTGCCACATGGGAAAAGCATTGCGCGGCGCGGGAGGCGAAGTCCAGCCCGCGTGAAACGTCCCGCCGGGGAAAACCCGGAACGATCAACCCGTGGCCAGCGGTTCGGACCCGGATTCCAGCCGGGCGCGGTGGCGGACAAGGGCTTCGGGCATGGTGCGGCGGACATGGTCGAGCATGGCCTCGCGGATATCGCAGCGCAGGTCGAACGCGATCGAGGCATCGCGCGCGGTCATCAGGGCGCGCACTTCGATCGAATCGGGGCGGGTATCGGTGACCTGCAGGTTGCAGAACCGGCCATCCCACTTGGGATGCGCCTCGACCAGTTCGTGCAGCTTTTCGCGCAGGCGCGGCACATCGGCCGCCGGATCGAAATGCCAGATGACGCTGCCCATCAGCGCGCTGGTTTCGCGTGTCCAGTTCTGGAAGGTGTCTTCGAGAAACCGCGATACCGGCACGATCAGGCGCCGTTCGTCCCACACCTTGACTACCACATACGTCAGGCGGATTTCCTCGATCCGGCCCCATTCGCCGTCGATGATCACGACATCGTCGATGCGGATCGGTTCGGTAAAGACCATCTGCAACCCACCGATCAGGTTCTTGAGCGCGGGCTGCGCTGCTGCCCCCACGGCGAGCGCCGCAAGCCCGGCCGAAGCGATCAGCGTGACGCCGATGTTGCGCACGCTGGGAATGCTCATCAGCATGAAGCAGAAGGTGGCGAGCAGCACCACGAACACGGCAATACGGTTGAGAATGTCGACGCGGGTGCGGCGTTGCCGCGCGCGCAGATTGTCTTGCGCACTGATATCGGCGCTGGCCTTGACCAGATCGGCCACCGACCCGACTGCGGCGATCACCAGCCAGCCAAGCACGGCGGGCACTGCAAGCCCCGCCACCCGCACCCAGACATGGGCGGCTTTCTGGGAAAGGTTCAGCGCAGGTTCGACCGAGGAGAGCGCCACCACGATGAACAGCCACAACATCGGCCGTTGCAGCCTTTGCACCACGGCATCGTCGAGCGGGGAGGTCGATCGCCGCACGAGCCGCAGGGCGATCCGGGTGCCGGTCCAGTGCAGGATCACGGCCACGGCGATTGCCAGCGCGGCAACGCCAAGACTTGCAATTTCATCAGGCAATGCCCTGATCGGATCGACCATCCCGTTTCCTTGTACTGTCGCTGAACGCTCCTAACGTACCGGGCGCGCCGATTGTTCCCAACCCGATTGTTCCCAAGGGGCCAGCCTTATGCGGTTTGGCCTGTTCCGGTTTGCCCTATTCCGGCTTGGAAGCAATCGCCACGAGATTGAGGGAAGGTTCCAGTCCGGGGCCGATCCTGACCTGGCTGGCATCGAGATCGAACTCCAAGGCCGGGCGTCCGGTTCCATCGCGGCGGTTGGCGGCATGCAGCAGGTTGAGCAGCCCGACCCGCAGCGATTGGGGGTACACGCCCAGCGTGAACGGGGCGGTCATCCATTTCAGCTTGCGGCAGCGGTCTATTTCGGGCTGGCACAGTTGTGCATCGCCGCTCATCGCCTGCATGTCGACCGAAGGGAAATGGCGGGAAAGCAGAGTGCGCAGCGTCGTGGCGCTGAACTCGTCGCGGTGCCAGCGGTTCCAAGGCTTCTGCCACGGGAACAGACGGTAGGCCCGGTCCGGGGTGATGACGATGAACCGCCCGCCGGGGCGCAGCAGCCGCCGGGCTTCGGACACGTAGAGGTCCAGATCCTCGACATGTTCGATCACCTGAAAGGATGTGACGACATCGAACGAGCCATCGTCAAACGGCAGCGGCTGTTCGGGATCGAAGCTGGAATAGCGCAGGTTCGGCCGGGAAAAGCTGCTGGCGGCGTGTTCGACCGCTTCGTGCGAAACGTCTATTCCTTCGACGCTTGCGGCGTGTTCGGCCATGGTGGCCGCACCATAACCGCTGCCGCAGCCCAGATCGAGCACGCGCCGGTCGCGGATGAAATCGGTGACCCAGCGGTAGGATGCGATGTGCATCAGATAGATAACATAGTCTTCGATCGAAGAGCTGTACTCTTCAACGATCATGCGTTCGCCGGTTGCGTTCAAAGCCATGGGGGGACGCTATCGGGTCATGGTTAACGCCCGGTAAAGCCCGCAACCCTTCGGCAGGACAGGTCCGACCCCCTGTCGGCCCTTCAGCCGGACAGGCGCATGCGGTCGCGCAGCACGTCGATGGCGATGCGCTCGACTTCGGCCGCCGGGCTTTCCGCGACCAGCAAGGTGCCCAGCGAACGCTGCTTTTGCGCGATCAGGTCGATCGCCTGAAGCTTGTCCATGTGGCGCATGGCAATGTCCATGTCGCCGCACAGGGCCGCGCCAAGAGCTTCCACTTCTTCGGCCAGTTCATTGAGGACCACGGCGATCTGGCGGTGCGTTGCTTGACCCATCGGGCATCGTTCCATCTTGGGGGCGGGGTGGGCGATCAGGCCGCTTCGGCGATCTGGCCGCCATCGGAAAGCGCCGCGAGGTTCAGGACCATGACCATGCGATCCTCTATCGCGGCCAGCCCTTCAAGGAACGGCACAACGGTATCGCCTGCGGCGGTGGGCGGCGGCGGTTGCAGGTCTGCGCTGTCGAGCGTGACGATATCGCTCACCGAATCGACGATCCACCCGCTGATCTGCGCACCTTGCTGGGTCACGATGATTGCGTGGCGCGGGCTGGCTTCGGTCGGGCGCCAGCCCAGCCGCGCGGCAAGGTCGATCACCGGCAGCACGGTCCCGCGCAGGTTGACCACCCCGGCAACATAGGACGGCACGCGCGGCAGGCGGGTGGTGGGCGACCAGGCGCGGATTTCGCGGATGGCCATGATATCAAGGCCAAAGACCTGCCCTTCGACTTCGAAGGTAATCAGTTCGCGCAGCATGGCATGCTCCTTTGCGGCAGGATGGCGGGCATCAGTGGGCGACGCGGCGGACCGCGGCGATCAGCTTTTCCGGGTCGAACGGCTTGACGATCCAGCCGGTTGCCCCGGCGGCGCGTGCGCGCGCCTTCTTTTCGTCGGAACTTTCGGTGGTCAGCACCAGGATCGGCCGGTCGCGGTGACGGCTGCCCTCGCGCAGGCGTTCGATCAGGCCGAACCCGTCGAGCCGGGGCATGTTGATGTCGGTAATCACGACATCGACCTCGTTCATTGCCAGCCAGTCGAGCGCGGCGATGCCGTCTTCGGCCTGGGACACGTCGAAGCCGTTGCCGGCCAGCGCGTGGTTCAGCAAGGCCCGCATGGACGGGCTGTCGTCTACAGTAAGGATACGGGTGGACTTGCTCATCGGAAGAACTCGCTTGTTGGTCAGAACAGTTCGACGTCGCCAAGGGCGAGCGCCGGGCGCGGTGTGGGTTGAACGGGCGGGGCAAAGCGGTCTTCCACCGAACGGCAGCGGACCTGGCCCGACGCGGGGCGGAAATCGACGCGGCGGGCGCACGTGCCGCCAAGATCCTCGCGCATCAGGGCAATCCCTTCCCGGCGCAGGAAAACACGGGCAAAATCGGCGTTCATGCTGCCGATTCGCATCATGTTGCGGTTGACGTTGGCGCCGCCATAAAGGTGCGCCTTGAGATTGGTCTTGCGTGCGCCCCTGGCCAGCATCTCGTTCACCAGCAGTTCCATAAGATAGACGCCGTAGTGTTCGTCGATCTGGGTGCCGGGGGCGTTGGCGGGCGGTTCGGACAGCAGGAAGTGGTTCATGCCGCCGATATGCGCTGCCGGATCATAGAGGCAGGTCGCAACGCATGATCCGAGCACGGTGGAAAACTCCGTGGCTGGGTTGCTGGATGCGATGGCCTGTCCCTGCATCACGGTGATGCGTTCGGTTGGCGGCGTGGCGCTGATCTCGTCGGTATGGGGCATGATCATGCGGCCTTGCTGAAGAGATGGCGGGCGATCGCACCCAGCGGCGCGACGATACCCGCTGCGCCAAGGTTGATCGCGGCGCGCGGCATGCCGAACACGGTGCAGGTGGCTTCGTCCTGCGCGATGGTGTGCGCGCCCTTGCGCGCCATGGCGAGCAGCCCTTGCGCGCCGTCGGCGCCCATGCCGGTCAGCAGGATGCCCACCGCGTGCGGCCCGACCGTTTCGGCCACGGAACTGAACAGCACGTCCACGCTTGGCTGGTGGCCGGAAACCGGCGGCCCGCTGCGCAGCCGGGAGCGCAGGGTGCGGCTGCCGCCGACCGAAAGGTGCCGGTCATCGCCGGGGGCGAGATAGACGTGGCCGGGCTTCAGCGGCATGTCGGGTTCGGCCAGCATGACGCGCGGCGGGCAGGCCTGGTCCAGCGTGCGCGCTACCGCCGGGGCGAACCGGGCGTTGATGTGCTGGACGATCATCGTGGGCGGGCAATCTGCCGGAAACCCGCCGAGCACAGTCTGCAACGCCTCGACCCCGCCGGTGGATGACCCGATGGCGATAAGCGCCGGGCGTTCAAGCAGCGATCCGCGCGCTTCGGCGGCAACGCGGTGGGTGGCAGGCGCGCGGGTGGCAAAGCTGACGCGAGAGGCTTCGCGGATCATCTGCGCGAGCTGGCCGCCATCTTCCAGCCCGCCGTTACCTGATTTCGCATAGCAATCGACCGCCCCCAGCGCGAGCGCGCGGGCCGTCATGTCGTTGCCTTCGCGGGTGGAGCCGGACACGATGATGACCGGGGTGGGCCGCAGTTCCATGATCTTGGCCAGGAAATCCAGCCCGTTCATCCCCGGCATCTCGATGTCGAGGGTGACCACGTCGGGGTCCAGTTCGCGGATCATCTGGCGGCCTTCGGCGGCATTGGCCGCAGCGGCGACGACCTCGATATCGGCTTCCTTGCCCAGACGGTTCATCAGGATGGCGCGCATGGTGGGGGAATCATCGACGATGACGACGCGGATGGTCATGCGGGCCTCTTGCGGTAGATGGTGGGGCCCATGGTGGCGAGCATGTCTGCGGCCGGGCCGGTAACGCGTTCGGAATGGCCGATGTAGAGCCAGCCGCCTGGCGCCAGCTTCCGGGCAAAGCGGTGAACCAGCCGTTCCTTGGTCGGCGTGTCGAAATAGATCATCACGTTGCGGCAGAAGATCACGTCGAAATCGCCCTGCATCGGCCATTCGCCCAGCAGGTTGAGCGAACGGAACCGCGCGAGTTGCTGCACGGTGGTCGCAATCGTCGTTTCATCGCCCGCCACGCTGGTCCACGGTCGGCGCAGGGCTTCGGGCACGGCCTTGAGATCATCGGTGCGGTAGCGTGCGGCACGGGCCTTGGTCAGCGCGTGCGTGGCAATGTCGCTGGCCAGCAGGCGCACGTCCTTGCGCGCGATGTCGGCCCCGGCAGCGGGATCATCGCCCAGCAGGGTCATCAGCAGCGACCAGGTTTCCTCCCCGCTGGAACACCCCGCCGACCACAGCCGGACCTTGCCTCCGCTGTGCAGCCGGTCAAGCAGGCCGGGGCGCACGCTCTGCGCAAAATGTTCGAAATGGTGGGCTTCGCGGTAGAAGAACGTGTGGTTGGTGGTCAGCGCACAGATCGTCTTCTGGCGTTCGGCGGCATCTTCGCGGATGCGCATGACATAGCTGCCGAAAGTGGCGCAGCCGCTGTCACGCACCAGCGGCGCGATGCGCGAATAGACCAGCATCGCCTTGCCCGGCGGCAGGACGATGCCTGCCTCGGCGTGGGCGATCTCGCTGATCGCGCGAAAATCGGCTTCGTCGAAGATGCCGGGGCTGATCCCCGGCATGGTCGCGTCGAGGGCTTCCATCATCGTCATGCCGCTTCTGCCAGACCGGAGGCGCCAGCGGCGGCGGTGGCGGAGGACAGGCTGCGCGAAACGAGACTGTCGACATCGACGATCAGCGCCACGCGGCCATCGCCAAGGATGGTAGCCCCGGCAACGCCTTCGACCGAACGATAGTGCGTATCGAGGCTCTTGATGACGACCTGGCGCTGGTCGCAGATCGCATCGACCATCAGCGCGGCGCGGCCTGCGCTTTCGGTTTCGACCACGATAAGCACGCCAGCTTCGGGCTGGGACACGGCACCGGCGGCACCCACCATGGTGCCCAGCGGAATGACCGGAATGAAGCGTCCGCGCACGTTGATCATGCAGCGGCTGGCGCCGAGGCCCTGGACCTCCTGCGGATCGGGGCGCAGGCTTTCCACCACGCTGGCCAGCGGGACGACGAGCGTCTGGTCCCCGACATTGACGACCATGCCATCGGAAATCGCCAGCGTCAGCGGCAGGGTAAGGGTGAAGGTGGTGCCCACGCCGGGTTCGGATTCTATGGTGATGCGCCCGCCCAGATCCTTCACGTTCTGGCGGACAACGTCCATCCCCACGCCACGGCCGGAAATGTTCGATACCTGCTGCGCCGTGGAAAAGCCCGGCGCGAAGATCAGATGGTCGATCTCTTCGCGGGTCATCACCGTATCGGGGGCGACAAGGCCCTTCTCGACGGCCTTGGCAAAAACGCGGTCGCGGTCGATGCCCTTGCCGTCATCGGCAATGCGGATCAGAATGCGGCCCGACCGGTGTTCTGCCGAAAGCGTCAGCGTGCCTTCCGCGCTCTTGCCCGCAGCAATGCGTTCGTCGGCCGGTTCGATGCCGTGGTCCACGGCATTGCGGATCAGGTGCGTGAGCGGTTCACCCAGCCGTTCGATCACGGTCTTGTCCAGCTCGGTGCTTTCGCCCGATACGTCGAGCCGCACATGCTTGCCCGTGGACGATGCCAGTTCGCGCAGGATGCGCGGGACGCGGCTGAACACCGATCCGATCGGCTGCGCGCGGATCGCCATGGCGGATTCCTGAATGTCGCGGGTCAGCCCTTCGATCACCGCCAGTTCCTCAGTCACGGCAATACCGGCCCCGGAAAGCCGCTGCGCCACCATGGCCTGTGCGATCACCAGTTCGCCCACGGCGTCGATCAGCTTGTCGAGCTTGCCCAGTTCGATGCGGATCGACTGGCCGGGGGCGGGCGGAGCTGGCGGGGCCGATGAACCACCGGCCGTGCCCGTGGCCTCTGCCGCAGCGGGAACGGCAGCGGTGGCAGCGTCCCGCACCGCCGGCGCCACAGGGGCCGGGGCGGGCTTTGCGGCAAGGCCCGAAGCGGTGCTGGCGGCGGTGGGTGCTGCGGGTGCGGGAGCCGCGCGGCTGCCGGGTTGCACCGGCGGGATTTCGCTGCCCTCGCCCGTGGCGAGCGAACAGTCGTCGCCGACAAAATCGAAGATGTCGCGCACCGCGTCCTCGCTGACCGAAGCCGGAAAGCTGAACGCCCAGCCAAGGTATCCGGTGCCGGGATCGAGCGCGTCGAGCGGCGGCACAGCGGAAAGATCGCAAACTTCGCAGCGCCCGCCGAGATCGGCCATTTCGCGCAGCATGAGCAACGGTTCGCTGCCATTGCGCATGGCCGCGGCGTGGGGCCGCAGGCGCAAGGTCCAGCGTTCTTCGGGCGCGGCCGCGTCAGGTTCACTGGATGGATCGCCGATCTCGCCTGAGATGTCGTCCAGCAGCGCGTCCAGATCGAAGTCGAACGGATCGTCGGCAGCGACTTCGGCGGCAGGGGCCGGTTCTGCGCTTGCCGGGACGGGCGGTTCGGTAGCGGCGGACGGCGATACCGGGGCCGCTGCTTCCGCACCCGCATTGGCGGCCATCGCGGCGGTCAGTTCGGCCTGCAAGGCGCTGTCTTCGGGCGGATCGCCGCCTTCGCTGGCGGCGCTGACATGGTCACTCAATACGTCGAGCGCGCGCAGCAGCAGATCGACCAGCGGGGGCGTGATTGCCACTGTTCCGTCGCGCACGTCCGACAACAGCGTTTCGAAGGTATGCGTGAAACCTTGCAGCGGGATGTAGCCAAACGCCCCGGCGCCACCCTTGATCGAATGAACTCCGCGGAACACGGCGTTGACGGTATCGGCATCGTGGGTGCCGGCCTTGCACGCAGCCAGCCCGGCTTCGGCGGCGGCCAGCGATTCTTCACACTCGGCAAAGAAGATGGCCTGGATTTCCTCGGCGTTCATGCCGCGCCTCCCACGGCGGGGCGGGCCGCAAAGGCATCGACGCCCGAAAGCAGTTCGTCAGTCAGCCCGGTCAGGGTTGCCGCATCGCGCAGCGCGGGCGATGGGTCGATCAGCGCGCCATCGCCGGTCTGGCGGGCGCTGACCAGCAGTTGCAGCATCGCCTGGCCGATATGTTCGCATTGCCGCGCGTCGATGCGCAGCGGGCCGGAGCCAAGCGCCGCGATGAATTCGGGCAGCAGCGCCTCGGCGGCGGCACGATCGCAACGGGCCGGCAGGATGATCGACGACATGGAGCGGTTACCCTCCGAAAGGAATGGTCCGGTTGCCGCACAGCACCGCCTGGCCGGGCGGGCCGGGGGCAACCGGCTGTGATCGACGGTTTAGGGAACGACGGCAAAGGTCGTATTTCGCCGCGCCTATGGTGTGATACGTAAGGGGTGGAACATGAATTGATCGGTCCTGCCACCCTATGAATCGGGCTGCGCGGACGAACCCGGTGTCGGGAACGCGCGATGAACCGGCGCGACAGAGCGCCACCGCTGCCTGATCCGATCATGGGGTTGATTTCACGATGCACGAAGCCCGCGTACTTGTTGTCGACGATTCCGCCGCGATGCGTGCCTTGTTCTCGGACATTCTGGATCAGTCTAAGAACGTGACCGTTGTCGGCGCTGCCGCCAGCGCGGCCGAAGCGCGCGACCAGATCGCTTCCTTGCGCCCCAACGTCGTCACGCTCGATGTTGAAATGCCGGGGATGAGCGGGATAGAGTTTCTGGCCGAGCTGATGGGGTCCAGTCCCATTCCGGTTGTCATGCTTTCGTCCTTGACGCAGGCCGGGACCGAAACTTCGCTCAAGGCGTATGAACTGGGCGCGGTGGAATGTTTCCCCAAGCCGCTAAAGGCCACGCCCGAACAGTTTTCCAAGACGGTGGGCAAGCTTGGCAAGATCGTACTGGCTGCGGCCAACAGCAACGTCAAGGGCCGCAAGGCCCCGCGCGAACACAAGGCGGCCGAAGCCCACTTCGAATGGAACGGCCATGTCCTGGCGATTTCCGCCTCGATGGGCGGGATTGATGCGCTTACGCAATTGCTGGCCGACTTTCCCGAAAAGTGCCCGCCAACGGTGATCGCGCTGGGGGCAGAGCCTGCCGTGGTGGAAACCTTCATCAAGCGGATGGACGGCGATCTGAAATGCGCGGTCAAGGCGGCAAAGGATGGTGCACCGCTGACGCCGGGGGCGATCCATATTGCCTATGACCCCGAACGCCATGCGGTGGTGGAGCCGGGAAGCCCGGCCAAGCTGCGGCTGATCGACCGCGACCCGGTCGATGGCTTTCGCCCTTCGGCCAATCTCCTGTTCGGCTCTATCGCGCGTGGGTCGGTTGCGGCGGCTGGTGTCGTCCTGACCGGCATGGGCGCGGACGGGGCCAAGGGCCTGAAACTTATGCGCGACGCCGGGTGCAAGACCTTTGCGCAAAGCCGCAAGAGCGCGCTGGTCAGTGAAGCGCCAGGCGCGGCGATGGATGCCGGTGCGGCGGAAAGCGAACTCGATCTCGATGACATGGGCACGGCGCTTATCGCCTGCTGCAACATCAGCGGTTAGGCGTTTACGGCCTGGATCTTCTGCCCCGCAGGCGCGCCGTTTACCCCCTTTGTCGGCGCGCGGCGGGACAATGGACCCGCAAAGGATTTCCGTCTGGTAGCGGAACCTTTGCGGGTCTTTTTGTTGTATGCGGTGCGCAGACCGCCGGGCGCACCGTCCGGACAAAGGCAAAACCCCCTTTCGTTTGGCGAAGGGGGTAATGCTGAGGTTCGTGTTTACGCCGCGATGCTGCGCAGCATCGCCTCGCGGATTTCGGTGAAGTCCTGGCGAATTGTGGCAAGTTTGCCTGCATCGAAGCGCGTCACGCAATCCAGCACGGCGCTGCGCGCGCCCTGGTACATGCGGGTCAGCGCCCCGGCGGTGGGGTTGGTCATGTCCACGCCCATCTGCAACGCAGTAAGCGCCGATACGGCGCGCGTCAGCGCGGCGCTCTTGGCCGCGTTATCGCCGCGCTCTTCGGCGTGGACCGCGCGCGCGACCGAACCGATGACCTGTTCCAGGCACAGATCGACAAGCTGGCGGGAATCCGCGCCCGATACGCGCGCATCGAAATCAATCCGGCGATAGGCTTCGGTGGGGTCGTTGCGGTGGTGCAGCATCAGTTTTTCCCGGCGGCGTTCCAGGCGTCGATCTGCGCCTTGAGGAAGGTGAGGGTGGATTGCGAGGCGCTGACCCGGCTGTCCATCACCGCAAAGCGGGCGACCATGCGCTGGCGCACGTCTTCCTGTTTGGCGGTCAGCGCGGACGACTTGTCCGATACGGTCTTTTGCAGCGCCGTGTAGCGGTTGATCGAACTGCCAAGCGATGCGCCGCCGCTGGTGGCGGAGGCCGCGCGGGCGATCCGGTCGATCGTGGCGTAGACGCCATTGATGCCCGTGGTCCACATCGCGCCCACGGCTTCGGGCGTATCCTTCAGCGCACGGTCGAGCTTTGCCGCATCGAACGTGTAGGTGCCATCGCGTTCCAGCTTCAGGCCGAGATCGCCCAGTGTTGCCGGTTCGCCGGTTGCCGCACCGGGCATTACCGTGGCGCCGCTCAGCCCGATCATCGCGCTGCGCAGCGCGCGCGCGCCGGGATCGTTGGCCAGATCGCCGCCCACCGGATTCATCGCCGCGTTGAGCTGCCCGGCCACTTCGTTCAGCGCATCGACCAGATCGGTCATCGCGGTGGAGATGCTGGCGGTGGGGTTGCTGAAGCCGATTGTTGCCGGTGCGCCGATGTTGGTGCCGGTCAGCTTGAACGAAAGGCCGGGCACCACGTCGTCGACCGTGTTGCTGCGGCTGGTATAGTCCACGCCGTCAATCGTGAAGGCGGCGTCCGATGCGGTGGCGCGCAGGCGGGTGATGTCGGTGGCCGGAGTCCAGGCCAGCGCGGCCAGCCCTTCATCGCCCACGGTTTCGGTCGCTTCGATGACAAAGCCCTGCTGGGCCCCTTCCGCGCCGCGCAGCACAAGCTGGGCGCCGTCGGTGCCGTTGGCGACATAGGCCGATACGCCTGCGCCGGCCGCATTGATGGCGGCGGCCACGTCGGCCAGCGTCGCCCCGGCGGCGATGGGAATGTCGACCCCGCTGCGCGAAAGGTCCGGGTCGAATCCGCTGGCCGAAACCGCGCCGAAGCGCAGGGTCAGCGTGCCCGAACCCACGGTGGATTCTGCGGTGGGATAGACCGGCGTCAGCAGTTTCTGCGCGCTGGCAAGGCTGCTGACTTCCAGCGCATAACTGCCCGTGCCGGTGCCCACGCCCTTGCTGACGCTGGCAACGGCGGCATTGCTGATCGAGGGCTTTACCGCGAGGTCGCCGGTGCGGATCAGCGATCCGATCGACGATGAAAGCGTGCTCATCAGCGAGCGCAGGTTGGATGCGCTGGAGATTTGCGCGGTCAGCCTTTCGTTGCGCGCGGCGAGCTGATCGAGCCGGGGCGCAAACTGCGCGGCGGCAAGCTGTTCGGCCAGTTGCGGCAGGTTGATGCCGCTGCCCGCGCCCAGTGTCGAGACGATCTGCGCGGTTGCCGAAGTCGATGCGGTGGACGAGGTTGAGGCCATGACTGTCAGGACGGTCCGCGTGCGCGCAGGTTAAGCCCCGCGCCAGGATTGGCCGTGCCGGCTTCGGGCCGCCCTTCGGCATCGAAGCGCATGTGCACGGGCACATCGACTTGCGGCAGCAGCGGCGTTTCCCCGCGCTTGAGCGAAAGCACGAAGGCCAGCACCATCGCCACGGCGGCATAGAGGTCTTCGCGGATCACCTGGTTTTCGCGCGTGGTGAAATAGACCGAACGCGCCAGCGGCGGGATTTCCAGCAGCGGCACGCCGAACTCCGCCGCCAGTTCGCGCATGGCCAGCGCCTTTTCCCCGCGCCCCTTCGCCAGCACGACCGGGGCCGGGGCGATTTCGGGGTCATAGATCATCGCCACGGAAAAGTGGCTGGGGTTGGTGATGACGAACTGCGCCTTGCGCATCGCCCCCTGCATCGCGCCCATCGCAAGCTGGCGCTGCTTCTGCCGGATCGCAGCCTTCTTTTCCGGCGCGCCTTCCGATTCCTTGGATTCGTCCTTCAGTTCCTGCAAGGTCATGCGCAGGCGCAGGTAGCGGCGGACCCACTGGATCGGAAAGTCGATCAGCGCGATCACCACCAGCCCGGCGCCCAGCGCGAAGACAAGGGACAGCACCGTGTCCCATGCGTGCAGCAACTGGCCGTGGATGTCGCCCTGGCCCAGCCCGATCAGCCGGAACAGTTCGCCTCTGGCCCAGGACCAGGCGATGGTCCCCAGCAGCGCGAGCTTGGCCAGCCCTTTTGCCAGTTCGATCCAGCCTTGCGGGCCGAACATGCGCTTGAGGCCGGACAGCGGATTGATCCGCGATGCCTTGGGCTTGAGATTGCCGATCATCCAGCGCCCGTCCGACAGGCCGATCTGCGAGAAAACCGACGCGGCCAGCACCAGCGCACCGAGCAGGAACACCGGAGGCATCGCGGCCAGCATCGCGCCGGTCAGCGCCTTGCGCGGCGCGAAGTCCTCCAGCGCACCGCGGTCCAGCGTAAACGCCGCCCGGAGCGTTTCCTGCAAGGCATCGAACACCCACGGCCCGGCAAACTTGAGCCATGCCGCGCCGACCAGCACGCCGACGGCCGTCGCCAGTTCGCGCGAGCGCAGGACATCGCCGTTCTTCGCCGCATCCTGTTTGCGCTTTTCGGTAGGGGCAAAGGCCTTTTCGCCTTCCTGCTCGGCCATGGCGGCGCGCTACCTTGCGATCAGGTCGGCGGCGTTGCCGACGGCGGTTGCGGAAATATCGACCATCAGATCGGTGAGCATCGGCGTTGCGGCGATCAGCGCGGCCAGTCCGGCCAGCACGCCTGCCGGAAGCCCCAGCGAAAACAGGTTCAGGCTGGGCGCCGAACGGCTGATGATCCCGGTGGTTACCTGAACCAGCAAGAGGATCAGCGTGACCGGCAGCGCGATCAGCAGTGCGGTGATGAACATCATGCTGGCGAACTGCATGATCTGTTCGACCCGCTCCGGTGCCAGCCATGCCTGTCCCGGCGGAAACACGCGATAGCTTTCGACGATCAGCGCGATCCAGTTGAGATGCGCACCTGCGCCAAGGAACACCACCGTCAGCACAACGGCAAAGTACTGGCCCAGCGCCGGGCTGCTCGCCCCGCTGAACGGATCGGCGGTAGTGGCCATGGTCATGCCCATGCCGCCGCTGATGACTTCGGCGGCAACCGTCGGCGCGGCAAAGGAGAGTTGCAGGACAAAGCCAAGCGCCAGCCCGATCAGCACTTCGTTGGCAACAGACAGCATGCCCGCCAGCGAGAGCAGCGCGGCAGGCGCGGCAACCGGCGTCCAGCCGCAGACCAGCAGCGCGATCGAACCGGTCACGGCAATGCGCACTTGCGATGGTACCGCAGCCATGCCGAACAACGGCGCTGCCAGCATGGCCGCACCGATCCGCGTCATCACGAACATGAAGCGCCAGAAGTCCGCCTCAAGCGCGCCGAAACCGAAGTCGAGCTGGATCACGAAGGGTCTGCCCTATTGCCCGATGGTGGCGATCTGGTCGAACACATCACGGGTGAAGTCCCCGATCAGGCCGAGCATGGCCGAACCGAACAGGACCAGCACCAGCGCGGTGATCGCGAGTTTTGGCACAAAGGTCAGCGTCTGTTCGTTGACCGACGTGGCCGCCTGGATCACGCCGACGACCAGCCCGACGGCCAGCGAGGCGAGCAGGACCGGCGCGGCGACCAGCGCGGTGATCCACAACATGCGGTCCGCCAGCGAAAGCAGCGATGCGGTTTCTTCCATCACGGTTATCCGAAACTTGCGGCAAGGCTGCCCATCAGCAGCGCCCAGCCATCGACGAGGACAAACAGCAGCAGCTTGAACGGGAGCGAGACGATCGTCGGGCTCATCATCATCATGCCAAGGCTCATCAGCACGGATGAGACGATAAGGTCGATGACCAGGAACGGCAGGAACAGCATGAACCCGATCTGGAACGCGGTTTTCAGTTCGCTGGTGACAAAGGCCGGAAGCAGGATCGAATATGGCACGTCGGCGGTACCGGCAAAGCGCGGGGCCTTGGCGATATCGGCAAACATGCGCAGATCGGTTTCGCGCGTCTGGCGGATCATGAAGGCGTGAAACTCGCGCCCGCCGTTGACGAACGCCTGTTCCGCGCCGATCTGCCCCGTCGAATAGGGCTGGATCGCGTTGGCGTTTACCTTGTCCAGCGTCGGGCCCATCACGAACAGCGACAGGAACAGCGAAAGCCCCACCAGCACTTGCGCCGGGGGCGATTGCTGCAGGCCCAGCGCCTGGCGCAGGATCGACAGCACCACCAGAATGCGCGTGAAGCTGGTCATCATCAGCACCAGCGTCGGCAGGATGGTGAGCAGCCCCATGATGAGCAGGAGTTGCAGCGAAAGCGATAGCGAACCGCCGCTTTGCGCGCCTGCCATCTGCCCGAAGGCGCGGTCCAGCGCGCCCGAAAGCGCGGCGGGTTGGCCGGATGTGGCCGGGGTTGCGGCAATGGCGGCAAAGGCGTGGTGCGGAACCAGCACGCATGCGGCGGCAAGCAAGGCAAAAAGGCGCTTCACTGTGCAGCCTCCACGATTGCGGCATCGCCGGTGCCATCGCCAGCCGGTTCGGCGCGAGGGCGTGCGGGCGCTTCGGCCAGCCGCACAAGCCCGTTCTTGCCCGCAGACACCAGGATTTCGCGGCCATGGAACTCCAGCACCGCCAGCCGCAGGGTGGGCGAAAGCATCTGGGTTTCGATCACCCGCACCGCTTTCGGTCCGGTGCCACCCATGAAGCGGCCTTCCATGCGCTTGGCGAACTTGAGCGTTGCCCAGGCCAGCGCACCGATCAGCGGCAGCAGCACCAGCAGTTTGAGGACGTACCAGACCATCAGGCGGCATCCCCCTTTGCCGCGCGCTTGGGCGTGGCGGGGACGGCCGGATCTTCCGGCGCCGCGCCGATCAGTTCGACGATGCGCAGGCCGAAGCGATCGCCCTGCGCCACCACTTCGCCACGGGCGATAAGCTTGCCGTTGACCATCACGTCCAGCAGTTCGTCGGTCAGGCGGTCAAGCATCACCACCGATTCCTCGGTAAGGCTCAGCACGTCCTTCAGCTTCATGCTGGTGCGGCCAAGTTCAACGGTCAGGCGGACATCGACATCCTTGAGGAAATCGAAACCGCGGGGCTGGAAGGTCATCGGGCGGGCCTCTCTTGTTCGGGCTGAAAATCGGAAGATCGGGGGCTGGAAAGCGTGTTGATCTGGATCGCCACGCAATCGTCGAGCGCGCCGATCGAACCGTGGGCATACGTCTTGCCGCCGATCGCCAGCGGCACGTTGCGGGCAATGGACACGGGCAGCACCTGCCCGGCTTCAAGGCGGGAAATCGCGGCCAACGGCAGGCGCATGTCTACCAGCACGGCAGACACTTCGACCGGGACATCGCCGAACGGGGCATCGACGGGGCTGGCCGGACCACGCGGCGCGCGCGGGGGGCGGCTGGATTCGCCGTGGGCAAAGACCTGCGCCAGCGTATCGAAGGGAAAGGCCAGCGCGATGCCCCAGGGCATCCGCCCCGGTTCGGTGACATTGAAGGCAAGGCTGGCGATGCGGGTGGCGTCGGGCATCGCCTGAAGCTGCGCAAGGCTGGTATCGCGCCGTACCGCGCGGATCGTGCCGCCCGCTGCCGCACCCAGCGCCTGCGCGAGGCATGAGCCCAGCATCTGTTCGATGCGCCCGATCATCAGATCGGCGGAAAGCGGGAACTCCTTGGGCAAAGAGCCGGGGGTATCGCCCGGTCCGCCGAAGGCGCGATCGACCAGCCGCAGCACGTTTTCACCTTCGATGGTAGCCATGAACGGGGCGTTGCCGATGTGGAACAGGCTGTTGGCGGCAAGGCGCGGGATTTCCGAACAGAAATCCGCGAAATCGGTTTCCGATGGCTTCATCGACGCCACCTGCGGTTCGGCGCCGCCCAGCAGGGGAACCAGCGCGTCGCGCAGGATACGGGCCATGCGCTCGCTCATCCGCGCCAGCGCAGGCACGAGGTCGGCCACGTTGGGGCCGGGGCGCAGCAGGGCCGCATCGTGCCGGGCGATGGCCCGTTCGGCAACAAGGGCGCGTTCGGGTTTCATGGGGTGGCAGGTTTCATGGTGTGGCGGGCTTCATGGCTTGGCGGGAAACGGGGCGATCCGGCGCGGTCACTGGACGATGAAGGACTTGAAATAGACTGCATCGACCCCGCCGAACCCTTCGGTATCGGTCAGCACCTTGTTGATCGTGGCGGTCAGGCGCTTTTGCAGGCGGCCTTTCCCGTCCGGGGTCAGCACGTCTTCTTCGGGGGTGTCGGCAATGGCGATCAGCACGGCCGAACGGATCGCCAGTTCGTGCTTCTTCATCCATGCGATCACCCGGTAATCGCGGCGGGTGGACGCCGAGATATTGACCTGCAACAGCCCGTCCGAATCCTTGAGGTTCGACGTGAAGTCTTCGGGGAAATTGTAGTAGATCGTGCGGAACTCGCTGCCGCCTTCCCCGTCCATGTCCAGCGTGGAGCCTTCCTCGCCTTCCTTGGCGGGCGGGGCATAGGGGTCTTCCTCGCCCTTGCGGATCAGCTTGGGGTTGTTGTCCTTCTTTTCCTCGGCATGGCCGCCGCCGCCGATCACGCCCGCGGCGACAAGGCCGAACACGCCGCCCCCGCCGACGCCCAGCAGGCCCAGGGCCATGACGGCTTTCATCATCATGCCGCCGCCCTTCTTCTTGGGCTTGGCTTCCTTTTCGCTCTTGTCGCTCATGCTGGTGCTTTCCGGTTTCGGGGTTCAGGATCAGGCGTAGATGCCGGTCGGGGCGGCGCCGTCATCGCGTGGGGCGGTTGTGCCCTGCGGTGCCGGGCCGTTGGCCGCAAAGCCCCCCGTGCGGGTGCCCGGCTGCTGGCGCGCACCGGTTTCGGGCTGGCCGCCGTTCTGCGCCGGGGTGCCGCCCGCAGCGTTGCCGCCGCGCGGTTCGGGATTGCGCTGTTCGCTGTTGCTCTGGGCGTTGCGGTCGGTCAGCGCGGCGCTTTCCGCCGGGGCCATGGCGGCGCGGGCAAAGCCGGGGTCGGCGCTGCTCATCGCCACCGAAAGCCCCTTGTCGTCCTGATCGAAGCGCAGCGAAACCTTGCCGAAATCGGCGTGAGTCACTGCCACCCGGACGCTGCGCGGCGATGCCTCTTCGCGGGCGCGGGACAGGGTATCGACCAGCGTGGCAAAGTCCATGCGTTCGACCCGTGCTTGCGCGCGCGGAAGCGTTGCGGTTCCAGCCGTGTCGGGGGCCGGGGCGTTCGGGCTTGCGGTTGCGGTCGCGGCAGCGTCCGGTGCCGCCATTGCGTCAAACCGCCTCGCAAGATGCTCGTCGCTGCTCTGTGCCGGTGCAGGGGAGGGGCCGCTGGATGCGGGCTCCGGGGCTGCGGCGGCAAAGCCCGTGGCGGGGGTGCCTGCCGGAACGGCGCGTTCGCGCGCGGGCCTTTGCGGGCGCTGTTCGGCGGTAAAGGCCTGGGCCTGCGTCACGGGCGCTTCCGGCGCGGCTGGCGCGTCGGTGATGTCGGTTTCGATCACGGCTGTCCGGGCGATGGCGGCGATGCCTGCCATCGCTGCGGGGACCGGCTGCGCGACGGCAGATTGCGGGGATGCCGGTGTCACGGCGGGTTCCTTTATGGCGGGCGCCGCCGGTGCCGCGCGCTGGTCAAGCCGCTCGCGCTGATCCTGGGCGGGGTGTGCCGTTGCAAGGCTGTGCGGCGCGGCAAGGATCGCGGCGACCAGCGCCGGGTCGATGGTCACGAGCGCCGGATCGCCCGACTCCAAAACGGCATCGCGTGGATCGGATGCGTCGGCTTCCTGCGGTGTCAGGCCATGCCCGGTTTTCGCAGCGGCGGGTGCGGACAAAGGTTCTGCCACGGCAAGCGGCAAGGCGGCACCCGGTTTTGCCGCATCCGGCAAGATCTTGCCGGTTTGCGGCAAAATTGCCGGGGTGGCAGAGGCGGGGGGAATCTGCAGCGACAGGAGCATGGCGAAGTTGGCCACCGGGCCGCTGCCTGCCGTGCCATCGCTTGCCGGGGCCGCATTGCCGCTGGTTTCGGGCGTCAGGCCCGGCACCGGCGGCAGGGCCGATGGCATGGTCGATAGCAGGGCAGGGGCGGAAGGATCGAACATCAACAAGGCTCCGTCGCGGTGGCTTCAGACTTGTCTATTCAACATCCGTGCCAGTTGCCTTGCGCGGCGAAAGCGGGGTTGCCGCGCTGGCGCTTTTGCGCGCGATGAGGCGGGCCTGCGCCTGCGCGCGGTCCTCCACGGCGGCGCGGCGGCGCTCAGCGGCGGCGGCTTCGGCGGCGCGCATGTCGGCCACGCGCCGGGCGCTGGCGGCATCGGCGCGGGTGCCGGTGGAAATGCGGTCCAGACCGGCGATGAAATGGCGCATCTGTTGCAGTGCATGGGCATCGCCCGCATCGGTCCGCGCGCCGTAATCGGCGGACAGGCGCTCTGTCCGGTCGGCCAGCGACAGGAGCTGGGCCAGCGTGCCTTCGGCCTTGCCCGCTTCGGCCAGCGCATTGCGCCGGGCGATGTCGCGGATGCGCTCCAGCCGCTTTAGCCGCGCCAGTCGCGCGCGTTCGGCCTTCATGCGCCGATGAGCCTGATCAGCGCGGCCACGGCATCGTCAAGCGCCACGATCTCGCGCTGCGGCTGGCTGATGAATGCGCTCAGGGCTTCGTGCATGGCAATCGCGCGGTCCAGTTGCGGGTCCGCCCCGGAACGGTAGGCGCCCATCAGCACAAGATCGCGGTTGGCTTCATAGCTGGCCACCAGCGCGCGGAAGGTGCGGGCGGCCTGCTGGTGAGCGGGATCGGTGATGTCGTTCATCACGCGGCTGAGCGATGCGGCGATGTCTATCGCCGGGTATTGCCCGCGCTGCGCCAGATCGCGCGACAGCACGATATGCCCGTCGAGGATCGAGCGCGCGGTATCGACCACCGGGTCGTCCTGGTTGTCGCCATCGGCCAGCACGGTGTACAGCCCGGTAACCGAACCGCCGCTTTGCGCCGAATTGCCCGCGCGTTCCACCAGCTTGGTGATCGTGGCCAGCGACGATGGCGGATAGCCGCGCGCCGCGCCCGGTTCGCCCAGCAGCAGCGCGATTTCGCGCCCGGCGTGGGCAACGCGGGTCAGGCTGTCCATGATCAGCAGGACGCGTTTGCCCTGATCGCGGAAATATTCCGCCAGCGATGTTGCCAGCATGGCACCGCGAATGCGCAGGTTGGGGGCGTGATCGGCGGGCACGGCGACGATGACCGAGCGTTGCCGCTTGGCCCCTTGCATGTGCCGTTCGACGAAATCGGACACTTCGCGCGCGCGTTCCCCGATCAGGCCGACGATGACCACTTCGGCCTGCGCGCCGTGGGCGATCATGTCGAGCAGTACCGATTTGCCAACTCCGGACCCTGCCATGATGCCGATCCGCTGGCCGATGCCGAAAGTGGTCAGCGCGTTGAGCGCGCGCACCCCGGTATCGAAGCTTTCGCGCACCGGCGACCGGTCCAGCGCGGCGGCGCGCACGCCGCCTGCGGGCCATTCGCGGCGGTGGTGGATGGGGCCAAGCCCGTCGATCGGCTTGCCTTCGCCGTCGATCGCGCGGCCCAGGAACGCTTCGCCCACCGGCAGCATGCCGGGACGGCCTTCGGGGCGGACCTTTGCGCCGGGGCGCAGCAGCACCGGATCGCCCAGCAACATCATCAGCGTTCGGCCGTTGCGGAAACCGATGGTTTCAGCGGTCAGCGATCCCGCGCCATGGGCAATGCGGCACTGGGTGCCGATGGGCACCGACAGCCCGGATACTTCCAGCATACCGCCATCGCAGGCCACCAGAAGGCCATAGCGCGGCGGGGTGAAGTCGGGCTGGATCAGGGCAAGATCATCCAGCGCGCGGTCAAGCAGGTTCAGCATTGGCGCAGCGCCTCGGCAATCGCCGCGCGCCATTGTTCGGGACCGTCCTCGACCCCGCCTGCTGCACCTTCGGCACGCACCGATCCGCGTTCCAGGCTGGCGTCGGGTTCGAAGTGCCAGTCTTCGGGCAGCCGCGCGGCGATCAGCGCCAGATCTTCGGGATGAAGCCGGATCACGCGCGCGTCTTCGGCGCGGGCCAGCATGGCGGCGGCGCGTTCGACCCGGCGGGTCAGTCCTTCCGGCGCGATCGCCGCCGGGGCAATTGCCGCTTCGCACAGGGCGATCACGGTTTCGCGCAGGCGGTCGGCGAGGTCGGCCTGCATCGCGGCGTCCATCCTGGCGAGCGAAAGTTCGATCCGGGCGCGCGCCGCGTCCTGTTCGGCAATGATCTGCGCGGCGGCTTCCTGCGCATCGGCAAGGCCGCGCGCATAGCCATCGGCCCAGGCATCGGCCAGTGGGTCGTGCGGCTCATCCGGGGACGTTTCGTGTTGCTCCAGGGGCGTTTCAGGTATGGTTGAGGGCGGGGCAATCAGATCGCGGAAAAACCGCCGGTCCTGCGCAAAGCCCGCCGAAATCCGCCCAAGGTCCGCCAGCGATACGGTGCGCAGCGGCGGGGGGACCGGGGCCAGCGCATCAGACATAGTCATCGTCGCCCGCGCCGAACACGATCACGCCCTCGGCGGACAGGCGGCGCGCGGCAGTGATCATGGCCTTTTGCGCCTCGATCACTTCGGCCATTTTCATCCGGCCACGCGCGGCGATTTCATCGCGCACGCCATCGGCCGCGCGAGCCGACATCGCACGGAAGAACACGTCGCGCTGGTCTTCGGGCAAGCCTTTGAGCGCGGCGATCAGGGCATCGCTGTCCACCTCGCGCAGCAGCGCGCCCATCGACTTGTCGTCGAGCGCGAGAAGATGCTCGAACTTGAACATCTCGTTCTCGATCGCCTTGGCCAGTTGTTTGTCCTGCTTGGCGATTTCCGGCATGACCCGCTTTTCGACGGTGCGCGCCGATGCGTTGATGATGTCCGCCGCTTCGCGCGGGCCGCCCATCGAAAGCGCGCCGCGTCCGTGGCATTCGCCGATCCGCCGGTGCAGCATCTCTTCCAGCATGGCGATCGCCGCGGGGGCGACCGGGCCAAGCGTGGCGATGCGGTGCACCACCTGCGGCTGGATGTCGTCGGGCATGGCGTGCAGCACGGCGGCGGCCACTTCGGGGTCAAGCTGGACCAGCAGCACCGCAATGGCTTGCGGGTGTTCATCGCGGATCAGCGGCACGATCACCTGCGGGGTCAGCCAGCGCGCCAGTTCGATGGTCGGGGTGCGCGATGCATCGTCGGGCACGATGCGCTGCATCAGGCTGTCGGCCTTAACATCACCCACCGCGCGGGTCATCAGCGAACGGACCTGGCCGACGCGATCATGCGCGATCAGGCCCAGCCGTTCGGTCTTTTCGACAAACCCGGCAATCGCCTGGGCAATCGCCACCGGGCCGATTTCGCCCAGCGCGCACATCTTTTCGCCCAGCAGGCGCAGTTCTGCCGGTTCCAGTTGCGCCAATATGCGGGCCGCCTGATCGTCCTCCAGCAGCATGACCATCACCGCAGCGCGTTCGGGATCGGAAATCGCGGTTGCATCGGCGGCGTCGATTTCGCTCAATTCGCTCATGCGGCACCTTCCTGTTCCGGGGTCTTGAGCATCTGCTTCAGCGCGACGAGCGCATTTTCGGGCTTTTCCACGACCAGCCGCTGGGCGAGACCGACCTGCCGCGCCAGTTCTTCGGCATCGACGACCCCGGTCTGGGGATCCTGTGCGGGCTGGATCGTCTGCGCCAGTTGCTGCGCGGTTACGGGTTCGAGCGGATCGTCCTCGGCCAGGGCATCTTCGGCTTCGTCCCCGGTGGCTTCGTCCTCGTCAGCCCCACCCTTGCGGCGCTTTTTCACCTTTTTCGGCGCGGTGGCATCGCCGCCTGCGGGATCGCGGCGCAGCGCCCTTATCAGCGGGCGCACGCCCAGCATCAGCACCAGCAGCACGGCGACCAGCGCCACCGCGTTGCGCAGGATGGTGGCAAACCATGGCGTTTCCCAGAAGGGAGCGGGCTGTACATCGGCCGGTTGGAACGCGCGCACGGCCACGGCCACCTGATCGCCGCGTGCGGGATCTGCGCCGACGGCGGCGCTGACCAGTTGCTTGATCGTGTCGATTTCCGCCGGTTTGGCCTTGGCCAGTGTTTCGGCGCTGAGCGCGACCGCCACGGACAGCCGCCGGATCTTGCCCGGCGCGCTGTTGGACACGGCCACTTCGCGGCCCAGTTCATAGGTGCGGGCGGAACTGGATTCACCACCGCCAGACGCCGGTTGCCCCGCAGCGGGCTGGCCCGGCGTGGCGGCGGCAGGTGTGCCTTGCGGTGCGCCGGGCTGTGCCGTGGTGGCGGGCGGCGGGGTGTTGGCCAGCACGCCCGGCACGCCTTGCGCAGGCGCAGGCGCGGGGTTTTGCGACGCGCTTTGCGTTTCGCTGCGCACAACGCCCTGCTTGTCGTAGCTTTCGCGGGCCGACGTCACTTCGTCCATATCCAGTTCGACCTGGATTTCGGACGAGAAATTGCCTTCGCCCAGCATCGGTGTCAGCAGTTGCGCCACCTGCCCACGCAGCTTTTCTTCCATGCGCTGCTGCAGTTCCAGCCGGTCGCCATCGACGCCATCGGCTTCGGACAGCAGGCGGCCATGCTGATCGACCACGCGCACCGCGTCGATGGAAAGCCCCGGTACCGATCCGGCAACAAGGTTGACGATGGCGCGCACCTGGCTTTCCGACAGTTGCCGCCCGCGCGTGAGCTTGACCATGACCGACGCGGTGGGGGGCACGGTGTCGCGCACGAACACGGACTTTTCCGGCTGGGCCAGATGGACGCGCACCGCCTCTACCCCGTCGATCTCCATGATCGTCAGTTCCAGCTCGCGCTGGCGGGCGGCCTGCAACCGTTGCCCTTCAAGGCCGCGGCTGGCGCCCATCGGCAACTTGTCGAGCATCTGCGTGCCGGTTTCGGGGGTGGCGATGGCGCCATCGGCGGCGGCGGCCATGCGCGCGCGGTACAGATCGTCTTCGCCCACCGTGATCGCGCCAGTGGCGTTGTCGATGGCATAGCCGATCGACGCCTTGTCGAGCGAGGCGATCACTTCGGAGCGTTCGCTATCGGAAAGCTGGCTGTAGAGCACGCGCTGCGGCGCGGGCGCCATGGCCATCCACAGCACGGCGGTAAGCCCGGCGGCAGATGCCCCGGCAAACCACGGCAACGTGCGGCGGACGGGCGGCTGGGCCAGAAACATCTTCGCGCGCGCGCCAAGGCTACCGCCGGCAGGGTCGGTCAGCGCGCCAAGCGCGGAGGGCGGGGCGGGATCGGCTATGTCGGCCATTCAATCACACTCCCATCCGCATGATGTCCTGGTAGGCGCTCAGCAGCTTGTTGCGCACCTGCAGGGTGGCCTCGAAGGCGATGCCCGCTTCCTGCCGGGCCAGCATCACCTTGGCGACATCGACGACTTCGCCCTTTTCATAGGCTTCGCTGATCGCGGTCGATTTCTGCTGGGTGGCGTTGACGCTGTCGAGCGCGCCCTTGAGCGTGTCGGTAAAGCTGCCCGCCGGGCCGGAAGGCGCCGCTGCGCCTTGCGCCGGTTCGCTGGTGCGGACCTGCTTGAGCAGTTCGGAGCGGTCGATGATCTGCTGGCGCAGTGCGATAATGTCCTGAATGCCGGACGCGCGCGCGCCGATGCCGCCGACGCCGCTCATCGCCGTGCACCCACCGCGATGCCGGCTTCACGGAAGCTGGCGAGGCGATAGCGCAACGTGCGTTCGGATATGCCGAGCTGGCGCGCAGCGGCCACGCGGCTGCCGTTGCACGCTTCCAGCGTGGCAAGGATCGCACGGGCTTCGGACATCTGGACGATGTTGGACAGCGTGCTGTCGGCAGCGGCCGGGGCGGGCACTGCCCCGGCGGCTTCGCCAACCAGCCGGGCCGGGCGGTCGAATGCGATGTGCCGGGCTTCGATCACCGGGGCATCGCCCGCCAGCACCAGCGCACGGCGCATCACGTTTTCCAGTTCGCGCACGTTGCCGGGCCAGGAATGGGTGGCGAGCAGGGCCAGCGCCTCGTCCGCGATCCACGGCGCATTGGCGGCGTGGCGCAGCACCATGGCGAAGGCCAGCGGGGCAATATCGTCGGGCCGTTCGCACAGCGCGGAAAGGGCCAGCGGGAACACGTTGAGGCGGTAGAACAGGTCGGCGCGGAAGCGGCCCTGCTCGACTTCCAGCGGCAGATCGCGGTTGGCGCAGGCGATCACCCGCACATCGACCTTGACCGGTTGGGTCGCGCCCAGCGGCACCACTTCGCTTTCCTGCAGCGCGCGCAGCAGCTTGGCCTGGAGCGAAAGCGGCATCTCCGCGATCTCGTCGAGCAGCAGCGTGCCGCCGTCGGCAGCGCGGAAAAACCCTTCGCTGGCGGCATTGGCCCCGGTGAAGGCGCCTTTCTGGTGGCCGAACAGCATGGCTTCGAGCATCGCTTCGGGCATGGCGGCGCAGTTGATGGCGATGAACGGCTTGCCCGCGCGGGCGGAATGATCGTGGATGAAGCGGCTGAGCACTTCCTTGCCGGTGCCGGTCGGGCCGTTGATCAGCACGGGAATGTCGCTGGCGGCGATGCGTTCGGCCAGCGCCAGGATCGAAAGGCTGGTCGGGTCTGCGGCGATCGGCGCGCCGGGGCGGGCGGCACAGGCCAGCAGCGCGGCCAGCGCCGCTTCGCCCGCACCATCGGCATAGCGCAAGGTCGTGGAGGTGCTGCCAGGCCGCGCCCCGGACTGGCGTTCGATCGCGGGGGTGGAGCTGCGTTCCAGCAGGACAGTGGCCTGTCGCGGGGCGGGCCGCGCGCCTTCGAAGGCATCGGCCATCAGCACTTCGCCGTGCGCGCCATAGGCAGAAAGCACCGACGCTGCGCGCTGAACCAGCGCCGCGTGGGCTTTTGCCGCCGCTTCGGTGAAGTGAAGTGCCCCACAATCGCGAATCATTTCAAGACCCCTGTTAACCATCATGTCCATGGCCCCTGTTTCGCGCGTAACCGGCAAACAGGTCGAAACTTTAAGGGATGGAGAAGCCCCTAGTGCGAGTACGTAGGGGCGGCAGTCTTTTGCCGGGGGCGGCTTAAATCCGGCGGCGTCTTGCCGGTCTTTGTCTCGACAGCCGCGTCGATCCTTTGGCCCGGCAGTCCTTTCGGGAACGACACAACCCCAACCGGAGACTGGAATCATGGCGGTTATCAACACCAATATCAGTGCGCTCAAGGCAGCGAACTCTTCGAACTCGGCCAGCAAGATGCTGGGCACGGCAATGGAACGCCTTTCGACCGGCAAGCGCATCAACAGCGCCAAGGACGATGCGGCGGGCCTGGCCATTGCCACGTCGATGACCGCGCAGGTCCGCGGCATGAACCAGGGCGTGCGCAACGCCAACGATGGCATTTCGCTGGCGCAGACCGCTGAAGGCGCGCTCAACGAAGTGACCAACATGCTGCAGCGTGTGCGTGAACTGGCGGTGCAGTCGAAGTCGGCCACCTATCAGCAGTCCGACCGCGATGCGATGCAGTCGGAAGTTTCGAACCTCAACGCGCAGATTTCCGACGTGCTGAACAACACCAAGTTCAACGGCAACGCGGTGTTCGCGGTGGTCGGCGCGGCTCCTGCGGCCGATGGTTCGGACGATGCCACGTTCGATATCCAGACCGGCGCGAACACGTCGGACACGGTCACCATCGTCAGCAAGGCGTTTGACGGCACCAAGCTGTTCGGCGGCACCGACACGACCTACGATCCGGCCTCGACCACGCAGGCTCTCGACGTTTCGTCGGTAACCGCAGCTTCGACCACCATCGACAACGTGGACTCTGCGCTGGCCAACGTGAACGCCACCCGCGCCACGCTGGGCGCCGGCCAGAACCGTCTGGAATCGGTCGTCAACAACCTGAACGACAACATCACCAACCTGTCGGACGCCCGCAGCCGCATCGAAGATACGGACTATTCGGCAGAAACGACGCAGATGGCCAAGGCCCAGATCCTCAGCCAGGCTTCGACCGCGATGATCGCGCAGGCCAACCAGAGCCAGCAGAACGTGCTCTCGTTGCTGCGTTAATCACGAACCCGATCGGCGCCTGTCTCCACCAGGCACCGCTCGCCAGCCCGGCGGCCTTCTCCACGGCCGCCGGGCCTTTGGCGTTTGCAGGCCCCGGACGCCGTGGCGTTACGCAATTTTCACATGGTTAACAGCGCCTTCATTAACATATGTGGGCGGTCCTAGTTATGCCTGGCGTGCGAATCTTGCATAGAAATAATCCTTAGGGGGGATTGCAATGCACGCCTTGGAGTACGCTGCCGGTGAGCCGGTAGCGATAGATTCAGACATGGATTTCGCGCGCCGACGACCCGGTTGCTACGAAAGCATGACCGCTGCGGAAATGGCGCGCCGTTTCCGCCGTCTGTCTACCCGCATGGTTTTCCTGCGCGATCGCGCGGTTGAAGAGCGCAGCGCATGGTTGCGCGAAATCTACGGCGAATGTGAACAGTTCCGCTACTTCGAACATGCCACGGCGGTGTTTTCATCGGTCCATGGCAACTATGACGTGTTCCTGGCCCATGGCGACGATCCGGTGCGGCTGGCGCGCCTGCTGCGGCGCAACCGGCCGATCCTGATGCCGAAGATCAAGATCGCGCTGATGTCGCACAGCACGCCGACCGATCGCGCGCAATTGCTGAACGGCGGGTACGATCTCGTCGCCGATTGCCGGATGCTCAGGCCGGAATACGTTGCCCGTGTCGTGGCAATCCACGCGCGCAGCATGTTGCATGCACCCCGGATATTGGGGCCGCTGGAAGATCTGCGCATCGTTCTGCGCAAGTATGTGGTCGAGTCCGTCGACATGGCGCGGATGGGCAATACCGAACTGCTGCTGCTTGCCCGGCTGGCGGCGCGCAAGGGCCGTTCGGTCCACAGCATCGAACTGCAGAAGTCCGCGGAAGGCCATGTGCGGGCGCGTTCGCGCAAATCGCTGTGCGTTTCCATTTCGCGGCTGCGGCGCAAGCTCCGGCCGGAATACACCATCGTTTCCGATTACATGAACGGCTATGTCTTCAAGGATGTGGTGCCGCTGCAACCCGCTGCCTGAAGGGTTTCCGGCGGGGATTAAGCCCAATCGGTGATTGACGCTGCCGGGCAGCAGGGCTTAACCCTTTGCCATGACGTGCTGCGCTGCAATATCGCGTGGCGGCACGGTCCGATGCGAAGGTGCGCCCCATGCCGACAGTCGCTATCGTCAGCCAGAAGGGCGGGTCGGGCAAGACCACGCTGGCGCTGCACCTGGGTGCAGCGGCCGCCTATGACGACATCCGTTCGTGCGTGATCGACACCGATCCGCAAGCGACCGCCGCCGCCTGGGGGGATTGGCGCGGCGAGTTTCTGCCCGATATCGTCACCAGCCCGCCCGCCCGGCTGGTCACCACGATCCAGAAGGCCGCGCGTGACGGGGCCGGGCTGATTGTCGTCGATACCCCGCCCCATGCCGATGCTGCCGCGCGCGGTGCGGTCAAGGCCGCCGATCTGGTGCTGGTGCCCACGCGCCCGCGCCCGTTCGATCTCCATTCGCTCGAAGCCACTGCCGATCTCGTTGCCGATACGGGAAAGCCGGTATTCGTCATCCTCAACGCCGTGCCTGCCCGCGCCACCAACGTGGTCGCGCAGGCCACCAGCTTCATCGAAGGGCTGGGGCTTCAGGTCTGCCCTGTGCTTTTCGGCGAAAGGGCAGCGTTCCACCGTTCATCGGCAACCGGCGAAGTGGCGCGCGAATCCGCGCCGGACAGCAAGGCGGCCAGCGAAGTCGATGCGCTGTGGCAGTGGGTGCGCGGCCAGATCGGGCTGACGCCGGTCAAATGAGCGCCCGGTAGAGGCGCCTTGCCGCCGCGATCAGTAGCTCAGCAGGATCGACATGCGGCGGTTGCGCGGGTCGGCGGGGTTTTCCTTTACCAGCGGCTCGCGGTCGGCCACGCCTTCGATGCGGCGGAAGCGCGCCTCGCCAATGCCCTGGCGCATCAGCATCTGGCGAGTCGCTTCGGCCCGCCCGGCGGAAAGCGACCAGTTGTTGGCAACGCCGGTCTTCCACGGCAGGGAATCGGTGTGGCCGCGGATGGTGAACTGGCTGGTATCGGGGGCCACCGCCTGACCGATCGCGCGCAGCAGCTCCGCCGCGTCCGGGGTCAGCACCGTGGTGCCCAGCAGGAACATTGAAAACTGCGCGTCGTCGACCAGATCGATGCGTACGCCTTCGCTGGTATCCACCATGCGCACCTGCCGCGCCAGCTTGCGCAGCTTTTCGGTTGCGGCCAGCTTTTCGGCCACCCGGTCCTTGACCACTTGCGCGCGCTTGACCTTGCTGCCGCCTTCCTTGGCGCCGCCGGTGGCATCGCGCGGCACGGTCAGCGTCTTGTTCCCGGTCTGCCCGGCGCGGTTGGGGTAATCGTCGGCATCGGTCAGCGACGATCCGCCAAGCACGCCATGCCCGCCCGCGCTGCCCTGTTTGACCTTGACCAGGGTGGGGGTGAAGTAATCGGCAATGCCCTTGCGCTGCTTTTCGGTCGTCGCGCCCAGCAGCCACATGAGCAGGAAGAATGCCATCATCGCGGTAACGAAGTCGGCATAGGCAACCTTCCACGCGCCGCCGTGGTGCCCACCGGCGACGACCGTGATCTTCTTGACGATGATCGGCGGCAGCGGTTCGTTCTTGCCCTTGGCGGGTGCCTTGGCCATCGGATCAGCGCCCGCGCAGCGCGTCGAGAAGTTCGGACAGGCCAGGGCGGAAGGCGTGGCCCAGACCGGACCGGGCGCTTTCCACGACCAGCGGCTGCGGCCAGCCATGCAGCGATGCGATGATCACCTGCTTGACCGCCTGGAAGATCATCTCGTCCTGATCGAGCACCTGCTTGAGCCGTCCGGCCAGCGGTGCGACGATGCCATAGGCCATGAGCACGCCCATGAACGTGCCGACCAGCGCCGAGCCGATCATCGCGCCAAGGATTGACGGCGGCTTGTCGATCGAACCCATCGTCTTGACCACGCCAAGCACGGCGGCAACGATCCCCAGCGCGGGCAGGGCATCGGCCAGCCCTTGCAAGGCATGCTGGGCTTCGCTTTCTTCATGGAAATGCGTTTTCATCGCGTGGTCCATCACGTCTTCGACGGCGTGGACCTCCAGCGTGCCCGATGAAACCACGATCAGGGTCAGCGTATCGCAGATCAGCGCCACCAGCGCGCTGTTGGCCAGCAGCCGGGGAAACTCGGCAAAGATCGGTGAGTTCTTGGGGTCGGTGACATGGCTTTCCAGCGCCACCGGGCCATCGCTGCGCAGGATTTTCATCAGCTTGGTGCACAGCACGATGGCGTCGATATGGTCCTGCTTGGTGTGCTTCGGCCCCTTGAACACCTTGCCGAACCCGGCGCCGATGCCTTTCAGTTCGTGCATCGAATTGCCGGTGATGACCGCGCCCAGCGCCGCCCCGCCGATAATCAGCATTTCGTGCGGGATGGCGTGCATCACCGGACCCAGCGCGCCGCCGGTAATGGCGAACCCCCCGAAGACCATGATGAGCAGGACGACGATGCCGACAATGGCGAACATGGTTAACTTCCCCGGATAACGCGAATGGGCAGGATCGGACGCACGGTCAGTTGAGCACGCTGAACAGCGAAAGGTTGGCCAGCCGTGAGAAGCTGGCCTGGCTGGCTTCGAGCACGAGCATCGTGTTTTGCAGGCGCGCGATGTTTTCGGTCAGGTCCGTTGCCCCGATTTCGGTCTGTTCGGCGGTGCGCAGTTCGGACAGCGAAACGCGCCGTTCCACGGTCAGGTCGATCCAGTTGAGCCGCGATCCCACCACGGTCTGTGCGGTGGTAATCGCATCCAGCCCGTCGCCCAGCGCCGACAGTGCGCTGTTTGCCGCCGCCGCGCCGCCAGCGCCTGATTCCAGCGCATCGGCCAGCGTCTTGGCCACCGCCAGCAGATCGGCGGGCGCGCCGCCGCTGGTAAATTGCAGGAACTCCGGCCCGGTCAGTCCGCGCGCAACGGACTGACCATCGCCCAGCGCCAGCGTCCCGGCCGTCGCCGTCCCGGCATAGGTCGCGTTGCCTGCGGCATCCAGCGTATAGGCATCGGCAGCGTTTTCCCCGCCGAACAGGGCGTGGCCGGAACTGTCGCGGCTGTTGGCCAGGCCAACAAGGTTCTGGTGCAACTGGCGCACTTCGGCGCCGATTCCGGCACGCTGGGCATCGCTGAGCGTGCCCGACGCAGCCTGCGTCGCCAGTTCCTGCAGGCGGGTAACGGTCGTGGCGAACTGCGTCAGCGCGTTGTCGGCCAGCGTCAGGTCGGACGTGGCGCGGTTGGCGGCGGTTTCGTCGATCTGGTCGAGCACGTCGATCCGCGCAAGCCGGCGCAGCCGCGACGCGGCCACCGGATCGTCGGATGATCGCTGTAGCCGTTCGCCGCTCGAAAGTTCCGATTGCAGCTCTTCGGCCTGCTTGCGCAACGATTTGAGGTCCGAAAGGGACCGTTCGTAGAAGGCGCTGGTGGATGTGCCGAAGATCGTGCTCATGGCGTGTTACCCGATTCCCAGGAGGGTGTCGAAAATGTCGCTGGCGGCCTGCATCACGCGGCCCGATGCCTGGAACGCCTGCTGGAAACGCACGAGGTTGACCGCTTCCTGATCCAGATCGACGCCGGACTGCGCCGAAAGCGCGACCTTGGCTGTTCCTGCGATGGTCTGAAGCGCCCCTAACGTGACATTGCGGCCCGCAAGCGTGCTCGAAACGTCGAACAGGATGCCGTCCATCCCCCCCGCCGGGTCGATCCCGGCCAGCGCGGAGCGGATGGCGGTGAGGTTGCTGGCATCGCGGCTTCCGGCCACGCTGCCTGCGGCCGCCGTCGCCAGCTTGCGCCCGTCGGTTTGCGCAAGGTCGATGGTGGCGGCGCTGGTCCCGCTGAAGATGGCCGCGCCCGGCGCGCCGTCAAGATCGGCGCCCCCGGCTTGCGCGGCGTTGAAGGTGCTGACGATGCTGCCCGCCAGCGTATCCACGTCGATCTTGAGCTGCGCCAGCTTGTCCAGCGCCAGTTGCTGGCCGCTGAGCGATCCGCCAGCCAGCGCCAGAGGGGCGCTGTCCAGTTCGAAGCTGATCGTGCCATCGGCGGCGGTGGCCAGCGCAAGGCTTGCCGCGGTGCCGCCGGTGACCAGGTCCGGCCCGGTGGTGCCGCCCAGCTTTACCGCTACGGTGCCATCGACGGCAAAGCCGGTGGCGATGTTGCCGTACTGGCTCAATTCCTCCAGCAACCGGTCGCGCTGGTCGAGCAGCGCGGTCTTGTCGCTGCTGGCGTCCGATGCGCGCGAAAGGCGGGTGTTGGTCCGCGCCAGTTCGCTGCTGATGCGGTTGACCTGGGTCACCCCATCGCTGGCGAGAAAGCGCAGGCCTTCGCCCGCTGCGTCCATTTCCTGCGCGGCGATGCGGAACGTGCCGGTCATCGTGCGCGCCTTTTCCATCACGGCGGCGCGCAGCGCGGTATCGACCGGATCCTGCGTCAGTTGCTGGAGCGAGGATTCGAAATCGACGATGGCGTTGTAGGCGCCCGACTGTTCGATAGCGGATTCAATGTTGCCAAGCCCGCTGGCCTCGGCGCTGGCGCGTGCCACGTCCGACCCGGTGCGGCGCACTTCGGCCTGGCGAAAGGCATCGGCATTGCGCACGATCCGGTCCAGCCGCACGCCCGACAGCGAAAGATCGCCGATGCGATAGGCGCCGCCGCTCGATGCGACTTCGGAAAAGCTGGCCGAACGCCGGACATAGCCGGTGGCCGATGCGTTGGCGATGTTCTGGGCGGTGATGTCCAGCCCGATCCGCGCGGCCTGGACCCCGCTGCGGGCGATGGAAAGAAGGTCGGATGCCACGGCTTAACCGTCCTTCGCCGGGGCCGGGTCGGGCGGGAGCAGGCCGGCCAGATGGCGTTCGATCTGTGCGGCAAGGCCGAGCGCCCCGGTCTGCGAAGCGATTTCGGCAAAGCGTTCGTCGCGCATCTGCACGAACGTCTGGTCCATCTGGCCGAAAACGCCATCGTCGCCCAGGCTTGCGGCGCGGGCGCTGGCCAGCATCTGGCGCACGAAGATCGCTTCGAACTCCTTGGCCGCCGCAGCCAGCTTCTGCCGGTCCGACGGTACGTTCGGACCGAGTGCGAGTGCTGCGGCAGGGGTCGAGGAGGTTGGGGGCAGCGCGGTCATATCACCACCATTTCCGCCTTGAGCGCGCCTGCCTGCTTCAATGCTTCGAGGATGGCGACAAGATCCGAAGGGGTCGTGCCCAGCTTGTTGAGCGCATCGACCAGCGATGACAGCGAAGCGCCGGGGTTGAACAGCGCGACGTGCGCGGTGTTTTCCGCAGCGTCGATGGTGCTGTTGGGGGTGACCACGGTCTGCCCGCGGCTGAACGGCGCAGGCTGCGAGACATCGCGTTTTTCGTCGATGCGCACCACCAGCTTGCCGTGGCTGATCGCGGCGGGCGAAAGGCGCACCGCGCTGTTGATGACGATCGTGCCGGTGCGGCTGTTGACGATCACGCGCGCGGGCGTTTCCGCCGGAGTCACGTCGATCATTCCGATCGCGGCCATCATCCCGGCGCGGGTGTCGGCCCCGGCGGGCAGACGCAGCGCCAGCGTTATGCCGTCTTCGATCGAAGCGGTTTCAGGGAACCGCTGGTTGATGGCATCGCGCACCCGCTGGGCGGTCAGGAAATCGGCGGTAAACAGGTTCCAGCGCAGCGTTTCGGCGGAATCGAAGCCAGTGGAAACCGCGCGCTCAACCGTAGCGCCTTCGGCAATACGGCCAACCGTGGGGACATTCACGGTCAATTGCGAACCGTCGCGCGCGGCGATGCCCAGCCCGCCGACCGCCAGGTTGCCCTGCGCCATCGCATAGATCTGCCCGTCCGCGCCATACAGCGGGGCGAGGATCAATGCGCCGCCGCGCAGCGATTTGGCGCGGCCCATGGTCGATACGGTAATGTCGATGCGCTGGCCCGGCTTGGCAAAGGCGGGCAGTTCGGCGGTGATGACCACGGCGGCGGCGTTCTTCAGCCCCGGCGAAACCCCCGGCGGCAATTGCACGCCCAGCCGCCCGGCGGTGCCGCGCATGGCCTGCGTCAGATATTCGAGATTGTCGTCGCCCGTCCCCGCCAGCCCGACGACGATGCCGTATCCGGTAAGCTGGTTGGTGCGCACGCCCTGGAACTCGCCCAGATCGCGCACGCGTTCGGCCCGCGCGGCGGCAGGGGCGAGCGCGGCGGCAAGGCCGCAGATCAGGGGAAGAAGAAACCGCAAGCGCATTGCCAAAACCTTCAGAAGGGCGAAATCGCGTTGAAGAACTTGCTCAGCCAGCCTTCGCGGCTGGCCCGGCCGACCGATCCGTTGCCGGAATATTCGACCCGCGCATCCGCGACCTGGCTGGACATGATGCGGTTTTCGGCATCGATGTCGCCAAGGCGCACGATCCCGGAAAACTGCACCCATTCCTCACCCTGGCTCAACAGCAGGCGCTTCTCTCCCCGGACAAGCGCGGTGCCGTTGGGCCGGACTTCGGCGATGGTCACACCCACCTCGCCTGCCAGCGAACTGGTTTGCGAGGCATTGCCCTGACCATTGAACGACGATCCGCCCGATGCGTTAAGGGCATTGGGGTTGAGGAACGACAATGGCCCGGCGGTGGGCGGAGTGATCGAAAAGCTGCCGGACTTCTGGTTCTTCGATCCCGCGGTCTTCGAACTGGTCAGCCGTTCGGTGAGGATCACGGTCAGCGGATCGCCCACGCCATGGGCGCGGCGGCCTTCGACCAGCCCTGCATAGCCGGTGCTGACGTTGAAGATCGAACCGGCCGATGGCGGCGGCGGGGCCGGTGCGTCGATGGCCGGGGGCAGGGCCGGGGCAAAGCCCTTCTTTGGCCGCGCGGCCATGGCATCGCCGCTGCCGAAAACGACCGCCGCAGCCGCCAGCGTGCCGAACAGCAAGGCGCGGATCGCGCTCTTGCGGCGCAGCGCCAGCGGGTTGGGCCGGGGGCCACTGATTGCGGCGAAATGGCGTTCGAAAGGAGTGTTCATGGCGGTGCCGTTCGTTCGGGTCAAAGCGTCTGGTTGGCGTTCTGGAGCATTTCATCGACGGCGGAGATCATCTTGGAATTGATCTCGTAGGCGCGCTGCGCCTCGATCATGTCGACCAGCTCTTCCACGACATTGACGTTGGACGCTTCAAGGTAGCCCTGGCGGATCGCGCCACGGCCCTGTTCGCCTGCGATCCCTACCTGCGCTGCGCCCGATGCGGCGGTTTCCTGCAGGAAGTTGTCGCCCATCGCCCGCAACCCGCCGGGGTTGGCAAAGCTGGCAATGGTGATCTGGCCAAGTTCGGCAGGCGCGGTATCGCCCGGAACCGTGGCCGAAACGATGCCCGATTGCGAAATGCTGATTGCGCTCGCACCTTCGGGAATGGTGATCGCGGGGTTGAGCGGATAGCCTTGCGCGGTGACCAGCGTGCCTTCGGCGGAGCGGGTGAAGTTGCCCGCGCGGGTATAGCCAAGCTGGCCGCCCGGCAGGGTGATCTGGAAATAACCATCGCCTTCCAGCGCAAGATCAAGCGCGTTATCGGTGCCCTGCAGCGTGCCCTGGCTGTCGATCCGCGTGGTCGCCTGCACGGCAACCCCGGTGCCAAGGTTCAGCCCGGTGGCAAAGGTGGTTTCGTTGGACGATTGCTGCCCGGCCACGCGCGCATCCTGATAGGCCAGCGTGGCAAAGTTGGCGCGGTCGCGCTTGAAACCGGTGGTGCCGATGTTGGCCAGATTGTTGGCGATCACGCGCATCCGCGTGTCCTGCGCTTCCAGACCGGTGCGGGCGACATGAAGGGCTGAGCTGGGCATGGGAAATTACCTTTCGCTTCAGGAAATGCGCATCAGCGAGGCGCTGGATTCATCGACTTCGCGGGCCTGCGAAACGAGCTTTGTCCGCATGTCGAACAGGCGCTGCGCTTCGACCATTTCCACAAGGATGCGGGTGGGATCGACGTTGGATTGTTCAAGGCTGCCGACCATCAGCCGGGCATCGGCATCCTGCGGCAGGACGGCACCCGGCTGGCCATTGCCCGCATCGACGCGGAACAGGCCGTCCAGCCCCTTTTCGATGCGGCTGCCGGTGGTCGAAGCGATCTTGATCCGCCCGACCAGCTGGGGCGGCTGGTCGGGCGTTTCAGGATTGGCGACCAGAACACCGCCATCGGGAGAAAGGGAAACTTTGGAGCCGAGCGGGACCGTGATCGGCCCGCCTTCGCCGATGACCGGACGGCCATCGCCATTCTGCAACACGCCGCCGGGGCTGATCGAAAGATCGCCGCGCCGGGTATAGACTTCGCTGCCGTCTTCGGCCTGCACCGCGAGCATGGTATCGCCGGTCAGCGCCACGTCGAGCGGGTTGCCGGTGGCGATCAGCGTGCCTTGCGCCATCGACGCGCCGCGCACTTCGCCTTCGGTCATCGCCCGTGCTTCGAGCGAGGGGCCTTTGAGCGTCATCGGCGTGGCGTTGAGCAGTTCGGCGCGAAAGCCGATGGTCTGCGCGTTGGCCATGTTGCTGGCGATCACGCGCTGGCGCACGGTCGATCCGGTCATGCCGGAATAGGCGGTGTAGATCAGGCGGTCCATGGCACGATGTCCGGTTCAGGCTGGATCAGGCAGCGCGCGATCAGCTTTGGAGCTGGATCACGGTCTGCGAAATCTGGGTGGCGGTATCGATGGCCTTGGCGTTGGCCTGGAAATTGCGCTGGGCGGTGATCAGGCTGACCAGCTCTTCCGCAATATCCACGTTCGAACGTTCGAGCGCGCCCGACAGCAGCGATCCGTACTGGCCGGTGCTGGGCTGGCCATAGGCTGCGGCGCCGGAAATGCCGGTGGCGACCCAGTTGGACGATCCCACCTGCTTGAGGCCCTGCGGGGCGATGAAGCTGGCCAGCGCGACCTTGCCGATGATCAGGTTCGATCCATCGGCATAGGATGCGGTCACCGCGCCATCATCGGCCACGGTAATCCCGGCAAACTCGATCGGGTTGCCGTTGGCATCGGTGCCGTTGCTGGCCGGGATCTGCGCATCGACCGGGGTGGCCGACGTGATCGTGCCTGCCGCGTCGGTGGGGAAGATCTGCAGGCGGTTGTTCGACCCGTCGCTGATGAACCCGGCGCCATCGACGGTCATCGACCCGTTGCGGGTATACAGCGTTTCCTGCGTCACCACGTTCTTGGTGGTGAAGAAGCCATCGCCGTTGATCGCCAGATCGAGCGCCGATCCGGTCTGTTCGATTGCGCCCAGGGCAAAGTTCTGGGTGATCGATTCCACCGCCGCGCCGATGCCGACGACCAGCTTGGGGTTGGTGAAGGCGCTGCCCACGACGATATCGGCAAACTCGGTGCGGCTTTTCTTGAAGCCGTTGGTTTCAGCGTTGGCGATGTTGTGGCTGATGACGCCAAGATCGGTCTGCGCGTTCTTGAGGCCGTTGAGCGAAGTGTAGAAGGACATCGTTTGCTCCTGTGCGAAAGGGTTCAGGCGGTAGCGGTATCGGGGGCGGTATCGGCGGCGCTGGCGGGCTGGCTGGCCAGCAGTTGCGCGACCGTGCCGTTGAGCGTGTCGAGCTTGGTGGCGATGGCCGAAAGCGTGGACGACTGGCCAGTGATCGCGGACAGCGATTCCTTCATGTCGTTGAGGTTCGACAGGCTGGAAAACTGCGCGAGCTGGGCCAGCATCTGGGTGTTGTCCACCGGCGATGTCGGGTCCTGGTTCTGCAACTGCGCGGTCATCAGCTTGACGAAATCGTTGGCGCCCAGCGATCCCCAGCCTTGCCCTGCCTTGCTGGAGGCGGGTTGCGTGGATGTGGCGGCGGTGACGGAAGCGATCGACATTATTTCATCCTCATCGTTTCAAGCATCAGTTGCTTGGCGGTCTGCATCGCCTCGACCACGTTCTGGTACTGGCGCGAACTTTCCAGCATCTCGACCATCTCGGCGTTTTCATCGACCGGGGCGGTCCAGACATCGCCGTTGGCATCGGCCAGCGGGTGGCCGGGATCGTGCTGGCGGATCGGGCTGGCATCGGACCGGATCACGCCATCGACGCGCACGGTGGAAAGGCCGTTGGCCTGATCGAGCTGTTCGGCAAAGACCGGGCGCAGCGGGCGATAGGCTTCGGCTTCGCTGCTGGTGACGGTGCCGGCGTTGGCAAGGTTCGATGCCGCCGCGTTCATCCGCACGAGCTGGGCGGACATCGCACGGCCGGTTACCTGGAACAGGGTCATCGGGTTGGCGGGCATGGCTTATTCTCCCTTGATCGCGCGGGTGAGCGTTTCCACCCGGCCGCGCAGGAAGCTGAGTGTGGCGGAATAGCCCACGGCGTTTTCGGCAAAGGCGGTCTGTTCGGTGGCCATTTCCACGGTGTTGCCATCAAGGCTGGGCATCACCGGCACGCGATAGCGGGTGGCTGCGGCCAGCGCCTGATCCTCGCCCATGCCGGTGGTGCGTGCCTTGAGCGCGGCGGCGAAATCGATGTCCTTCGCCTTGAAACCGGGGGTGGCGGCGTTGGCGATGTTCGATGTGAGCACACCCATGCGCTGCGAACGCAGTTCCAGCGCGGTGCCATGGATGCCGAACAGTGTCTCGCTCATCGTATCGTGCTTTCTGGCCGGGGGCCTTCGGGTACGCAGTGATGCCGGATGTTACGCAAAGGCCGTGCCAAATGCCCGCCGCCGCCGTTTGCGCGCCGGTTCGGCAGGCACAGCGGCAAAGGCTTGCCGGAAGGCGGCAATTTCCGGGCGCTGCGGGGTGAATGTTTGCCGCATCGGACCGTCCTTTGGTGCCGAGGAGACTCCCGACCCATGGATTTCAGCCCGTTTCTGGACGGCCTTTCCGCCCTGATCGTCATCGGTGGCACCATGCTGGCCACTGTGCTGCGCGCGGGGCTGCACGAGCTTGCCGTGACCGCGCGGGCGCTGGCCGGGCTGGCGCGGCCCGGCTTCGATGCCGCGCAGACGCGGGCGGACCTGGCCGCGCAGGTCATCGCCATTCGCCGCGATGGTGTGCTGCGTGTCAGCCCGCGCAGCATTGGCGATGGCGAACTGGACGAAGCGACCGACGCATTGATCCGCCTGCGCTCGGTCGAACCGCTGGTCGAACGCCACAACGCGTGGCGGAGGCAGCGGCTGGCGCAGGCGACCATCGCCGTGCGCACGCTGGCGCAAGCCGCCGAACTGGGGCCGGTTTTCGGCATGGTCGGCACGCTGGTATCGCTTTCACGCCTGCCTGCCGACGGGCTTTCCGGTGGCACGCTGGGCGGGGCGATCTCTACCGCCGTTATCACCACGCTGTACGGGTTGCTGCTGGCCAACCTGCTGCTTGCCCCGCTGGCGCGGATGATCGAACGCCATGCCCAGGCCGAAGAACAGGCCCGGCAGGAGGTGATCGACTGGCTTTCGGCGCAACTGGAACCAGCCATGCCGCACCGCGCCACTGCGCCGGTGGTGCGCCACCCGCGCTCGCCCGCTGCCGAAAAGGTGCCCGCGTGATCGTGCGCGCCGGAACCGGCTGGCAATATGCGCTGGCTGATCTTTCGCTGATCCTGTTCCTTGCTACCGCAACCGCGCTCGCGCAGGCACAAGGCCACGCGGGCGAAGGGACAAAAACCCCGCCTGAGCCTCCCGCCAGACCGCTGCCGATTGCCGCCGCGATGGAGGCAGAGCCGGTTGCGGTATGGAGCGCGGGCACCGGTGCGCCACCCTTGGCCCAGTGGCTGGACCAGAACGCTGGCGATGCGCGGCTGGAGGTCCGCATCGTCGTGCGCTTTGCCGATGGTATGCGCGATGCCGCCGTCGCGCAGGCGGTGCAACTGGCGCGGGCGGGTGGCCCGCGCGCGGGCCATGCGCGCCTGCTGGTCGAACCGGGGACGCAGGCTGGCGCCAGTGTTCTGCTGTTCTACGCCAGCGAGGCCGCGGCGCTGACCCGGATCGTCCCGCAAGGAGCATCGCCCGCGCCACCGTCTCAGCGCGGTCCGCCGCTTCTGGCACGATGATTGCTGCACCCGGAACGTAACCGCCACGACTGGACCGTTCCGATGCGCCCGATTGCCTGCCTCACTCTGCCCGTCACGCTTGCCGCCACGCTGGTGGCTACCGCGCCATCCGCGCAGGCGCAGCCGCCGATGTTCCACGATCTGGTGGCGATAGATGCCGCTGTTGCCGCTTTTACCGGCGCAGGCATCGGCGTGCCGGGCGGGGCGACTCTTCCGGTGGACCGACGCTTGCGGCTGGCGCCATGCCGCGCGCCGCTGGCACTGGGCTGGCACGGCAATCGCCAGGACAATGTCGTGGTGCAATGCCCCGATCCGGGCGGGTGGCGCCTGTTTGTTGCCGTATCCGGCAATGGCGCGCAGGCCGCGCGGCAGGAAAATGCCGCTCCGCCCGCGGTGGCGCGCGGTGAAACCGTGACCATTGCGGTTGAAGGCGATGGCTTTTCCGTTTCGCAAGCGGGCGAGGCGATGGAGCAAGGCGCGCTCGGTGCGTGGATCCGCGTGCGCACCAGCGCCAGGGCCACGCCGATCCGGGCGCAGGTGGCGCGGCCGGGGCTGGTCGTGGTGCGGGTGGAATAGGTTCCGCCGTTCCGGCCCAACGCCTGCCGGTTCATTTTGCCGACCGGCAAGATTTTTCCGTATTGCCCCTTAAACGCCCTTCACTGTCGCCGTTCTTCGCTGTGTACAACGCCAGGAGCGGACCCATGTCGCCTTTTGAAATTGGTGCAATGCGCCCGACAGGGCCGGTGCAGGGCAGCAATGCCCGGACCGCCAGCGCGGCCTCTGCTGCGCCCCGGACGCGCACAACCGAAACGCCCGATGCCGATGCCGGTGCTGCGGCGCAAGTCGAACGGTCCGCCGCGCTCGATGCCGGGCAAAGCGCCCCGGTCGATGCCGAACGGGTCAAGGTCATCCGCGAAGCGATCGAAAAGGGCGCCTACCCGGTTATCCCGACCCGCATCGCCGATGCGATGATCGCCGCCGGAATGCTGTTGAGGACTGCCGCGCAATGACCGATCACGCCACCACAGTTTCCGCTTCTCCGGCCATGCGCGATACGCTGCGGCAGATGCTTGCCGTCCTGCAACAGGAACGGCATGCGCTTGCCGGACTTGACCTCGACATGATCATGGGTTGCGCATCGTCCAAGGCGGACCTGTGCGGCACGCTGGCGGACATGGGCGGCGATGACGCTGCCGCTGCCGTGGACGAGGAATGCCGCGGCTTGCTGGATGCGGCGCGCCGCCTCAACGAAGCCAACCGCCGCGTTCGCAACCTGATCGCGGCCAATGTTTCGGCCCGTCTCGATGCCCTTACCGGCCATGCCCCGCTCTACCGCGCAGGGCCTCAGGTGCACCGCCTGCGCACGGCGTAAACGTGCGGCTGACGGCGGGGCGGGCGGTTTGGCACGGCCCTTGCTGATACCTTTTCGCATTGCCGCCAGTTCGCGGCCGGAAGGGTTCAGACGTGAGTGCATTCGATCCTGCTGCATTGCCGCCATCCCCGCCCGCCGCATCCGGCAGCGGGGCACAGGTACGTTCGGCCATTGCCGGTGCGGCGCAAGCCACCGGCGTGGATTTCGGCTATCTGATGGCGCAGGCAAAGCTGGAATCGAGCTTCGATCCGGCCGCCCGCGCCCGCACCTCCAGCGCCAGCGGGTTGTATCAGTTCACGCAGGATACCTGGCTGCGCACGCTCGACCGGCATGGCGCGGATCACGGCCTTGGCTGGGCCAGCGCGATGATCGATGGTGGAAAGGTCCGCGATCCGTCAGCGCGCGCACAATTGCTGGCGCTGCGTTTCGATCCGCAAGTGGCGGCGCTGATGGCGGGGGAACTGGCGAGCGACAACGCCGCCTATCTGACCGGCGTGCTGGGCCGCGAACCTGACCATGCCGAGCTCTATCTTGCCCACTTTTTCGGGGCAGAAGGCGCGGGCCGGTTCCTGTCGGGGCTGGCGAGCGATCCCGGCCAGCCGGCGGCGGCCTTGCTGCCAAAGGCGGCGGCGGCCAACCGTTCCACGTTCTATGACCGCAGCGGCGCGGCGCTTTCGGTGGGGCAGGTGATGGACGCGATCCGCACCCGCATGGCCACGGCCAAGGGTGCTGCCCCTGCCGACGATACCGGGCCATGGGCGTCCGGCCTCGGTGTGCGCCCGGCCATGGCGACCGGTGCGGCGCCGCCGCAGTTCAGCGGCGGCCCCGTCGCGCGCGAGTTTGCGGCAGTGGCGGCAGGCAGCGGCAATCCCGTGCCGCCCGCCGCTGCCACTTCGATGGCCGATACCCTGCGCACGGCCTTTGCGATCAACGATGGCGGATCGGCCCCGGCACACGTGCGCGCGGCCTATGGCCGTCTTTCGGCACTGGGGCTTTAAGCGATGCTCAAGCGCCTTGGTTCGCCCGCCGCCTTCGCCCTGCCCGGCGGCATCCTCACGCTGATCGTGCTGATGGTCGTGCCGATTCCCGCGGTCATGCTCGATGTGTTCTTCGTGCTCAACATGGCGCTTTCGGTTGCCATCCTGATGGCGGCGATGAATGCGGAAAAGCCGCTCGATTTCTCGTCCTTCCCCAGCGTGCTGCTGTTCGCCACGCTCTTGCGGCTGGCGCTCAACGTCGCGTCGACCCGCATCGTGCTGGTCAACGGCCATGAAGGTGGCGCTGCCGCAGGCCATGTGATCGAAGCCTTCGGCGCTTTCCTGATCGGCGGCAATTTCGCTGTCGGCCTGTTCGTGTTCATGATCCTGATGATCATCAACATGGTGGTGGTGACCAAGGGCGCTGGCCGCGTTTCGGAAGTGTCCGCGCGCTTCACCCTCGATGCCTTGCCGGGCAAGCAGATGGCCATTGACGCCGATCTGGCGGCCGGCCTGCTGACCGCCGATGAAGCCAAGGCGCGCCGCCGCGAAGTGGCGACCGAGGCGGACTTCTATGGTTCGATGGATGGTTCGTCCAAGTTCGTGAAGGGCGATGCCATTGCCGCGCTGCTGATCCTGGGGGTCAACATCATCGCCGGTTTCTGCCTTGGGATGATTACCCATGGCCTGTCCGCCGCCGATGCCGCTCAGTTCTATATCACCCTGGCCATCGGCGATGCGCTGGTGGCGCAGGTGCCTTCGCTGCTGCTGTCCATCGCTGCGGCGGTGATCGTTACCCGCGTCTCCGACAGCCGCGATCTGGCCGGGCAGATTGGCGGGCAGTTCGCCAACCCGGCGATCTGGCTGCCGGTGGCGGTCATCATGGGCGCCATCGGCCTGATCCCGGCCATGCCGCAGACCGTGTTCCTGCCCGCCGCCGGGTTTGCCGGCTGGCTGTGGTGGTCGCTGAAAAAGCGCGCCGCTCGCCCGCCCGCAGCGCCGGTGGCCGAAGCTGCACCGCCGCCCGATCCGGCGCGCATCACGCTCGACGATGTCAGCGATCATACGCTGGTGACGGTTGAGATGGGCTATGGCCTGATCCATCTGGTGGACGAACGGCGCGGATCGCCGCTGGTCGCGCGGATCACCGGGGTGCGCAAGCAGCTTTCGCAGGCGTTCGGCTTTGTCGTACCGCAGTTCCGGGTGCGCGATTCGCTGGAGCTTGCGCCCAACGCCTATCGCATCCTGCTGGGCGGTGTGCCGATCGGCGTCGCCGACATGCGCCCCGACAAGGTGCTGGCGATCGACGCCGGAGAAGCCAACCCCGACCACGGCCTGCGCGGCGATGCCACGCGCGATCCCAGCTTTGGCTGCCCGGCGATCTGGATCGACCCGGCGCAGCGCGATCTGGCGATTGCCGAAGGGTTCCTGACGGTCGATGCCAGCACGGTCATCGCCACGCACCTGAATCAGGTGCTGGGCGACCGGCCATCGGCGCTGCTCGGCCCGGACGAGGTCAAGGCGATCCTCGAAGGGGTCAAGGAACGCTCCGCCGGGCTGGTCGAAACGATCTATCCGCAGCCGCTTTCGCTGGGCGCGCTGACGCGCCTGTTCCATACCCTGCTCGACGATGGCATTTCCATCGCCCACCCCCTGCCGATCCTGTCCGCGCTGAGCCAGGCACTGCAGCAGTCCACCGATCACGACCGGCTGGTGGACCTCTTGCGCGCGGATCTTGGCGGGATGATCGTGGGCCGGGTGTGCCCGCCCGACGAACGGCTGGCCGTCGTCACGCTCGACGCCGGGCTGGAGCAGATGATCGTTTCGGGGATGCACGATCCGGTTACCGGCCAGCCGGTGATCGAACCGGATCTGGCGCGCGGCATCGGAGAGCGCGTTTCCGCCCTGATTGCCGAGCGCGGCCCTGCTGCGCCACCGATTGCGCTGATCGTCCAGCCGCGCGCCCGCCGCCCGCTGGCCAGCCTGCTGCGCCTGCGCGCGCCACAATGCCTTGTCCTGTCCATTGCCGAACTTCCGCCCGCCCAGCCGATCGAGGTCATTTCCGTGATCGGCGGCGAAGGCGCCCAAAGCGCGAGTGAACCGATGAACCAGCCAATGCCGCAACCCGAAGAGATCGCCGCATGAAACACGATATTCGCGGCTTTGCCGCTGCCCGCGCCTATCGCCAGGATGAGGTTTCCGACCGCATCCGCCGCTTTTTGCCAATGGTCAAGCGGCTGGCCTGGCACGTCCATGGATCGGGCCGCTCCGGCATCGAGCTGGAAGACCTGATCCAGGCCGGGCTGGTGGCGCTGACCGAATGCGCCCAGCGCCATTCCGGGCCGACCGAGGACGGTTTTGCCGCCTATGCCAAGCTGCGCGTGCGCGGGGCGATGGTCGATCTCGTGCGGCGCTGCACGCCGCTGTCGCGCTCCGCCACCGAACGGCGGCGGGTGCTGCGCGAAAAGACCACCGTGCTGACCGGCGAACTGGGCCGCCCGCCCAGCGATGCCGAACTGGCCGCCGCCGTGGGCCTTACCGAACGCGAACTCGCCGATCAGCGCGCGGCGGATGAACCGCTGCGCTTCGAGGCTATCGACGATGCCTATTCCGACAGCAACCGCGCCTTTGCCGATGACCGGCCCGACAGTTTCGAACTGCTGGCGGACGACGAGATGCGCGGCGCGGTGGCGGGCGCGATCGCCGACCTGCCCGAACGGTTGCAGATGATCATCCAGCTCTACTTCGTCGAAGAGCTGAACCTTTCGGAAATCGCCGAAGTGCTGGGGGTGAGCATCCCGCGCGTTCACCAGTTGAAGGCGCAGGCGCTCGACCGGCTGCGCGATGCGCTGGGCGAAGGCTATGAAGTGGTGTGAAGGCTGCGAAGCGGTGTGAAGAAGGGGCCAGCCGGGATCAGCTTGCGTGTTCGCCCGCCAGGATCGGATCGCCGATGGTCATCTTCTTGCCATCGGTGATGATCACCTTGTCGCCCAGCCGGGCCAGCTTGAACAGGTTGCGGGCAAAATCTTCGGGCACCCCGATGCAGCCATTGGTGGCATAGCCCTTTTCCACCTTGCTGCCGTGGATCGAGATGCCATCGTTGGTCAGCCGCAACATGTAGGGCATCGGCGCATCGTAGATGTTCGATACGTGATCGGCGTCTTTCTGGGTGATCGGGAACACGCCGGTCGGGGTGGGCTTTTCGCTGTAGCCCTTGAGGATTGCGGCAGCGCCGATTTCGTGGCCATCGCGGAATACGGAAATGACCCGCGCGGTCAGGTCGATGGTCACGACCAGCGGGCCTTGTGCGGGCGCGCGGGTTTCGTCCCAGTAGAACTTGCCGAAGCGGATCGGTTCGTTGATCGGCAGGATCGACTTGACGACGAACGGGCTGTCCGGCGCGGGGGCAGGGGTTTTTGGCGCAGCGGCAAGCGCGCTTTTCGGCGCGGCGATGCCCGGCGTCGGCGCGGCCGCGATCATCGGCGCGGCTTCGGCGGTGCCTTCGCCAAAGGCCACTTCGGCAATGTCCTGCCCGACATGAAAGGCCAGCAGCGATGCAAGCCCGGTGGCGATTACGCCCAGCGGCATGCGCACCCAACGCTGGTTCCAGATCCCTGTCTTGCCTGCCTGTGCCACGGTTGCCGCTCCTTTCCCGTTGAGGAATAAGCGTTAATCCGTGGGCGTGCGAGTCCTGTCTCGGCCGCGTCCCGGTGCGGGACGGCGCGGGGCCGGGGCATTACCGGGCGTGGTTAACGCCGGTGGGCAGGGAAAGCCGCCGCCAGCCGGCCTCAAGCGGTCCCTGGCCGAAGCGGGCAAGCCACGGGCCAGACCAGGCCAGCATCACGCACCACCCCGCCAGCACGAAAAGGGGCAGCGCGGCGCGCGGGACGGCGTGATCGAGGCTCCAGCCAAGGCCCAGACCCCAGCCGCTGAACAGCGCCACCATGGCGACGCTGGTGCCGATGTAGTTGGTGAAGGCGCAGCGCCCCGCCGCGATCAGCGCGCGTGCGGGCGCACCATGCGCCACGCGCGGGAACAGCGCCACCAGCCCTGCGGCATAGCCCAGCGCCATCAGCAGGTGCGGCACCGCCATGCCGTCTTCGATGGCGGCAAACAGCGCGCGGGGCGGCCAGTGGTGGCTGGCCAGCCAGTACAGCGCCCATGCTGTCAACGCCCCGCCAAGGCCGATGCCGCCTGCGGCCAGCGCGGCCAGCGTCCGCGCGCTCCATCCTGTAAAGAACCCGGCACGCAGCAATGCCATGCCGATCAGCATCAGTGGCATGGTTTCCGAAAAGGTCGAAAGCGCCAGCTTGAAAGGCGCCAGCGGCGCGCTGCCCAGCTTGAGTACTACGGCCTGCACGAACCCCGCGCCAAGAATCGCCTGATCGGACGCGTTCAGTTCGGCAATGCGCTTGGCCATGGCGGTCTGTTCGGCAATGGCAGCGGGGTCGGCTGTACCGGCAAGGACGGCCTGTTCGGATGCGATGCCCCCCAGTGCCAGCAGCAGGTCGATGGTATGGGACAGGATGAAGATCGGCAGCGCGATGGCCAGCAGCCCGGCGACCGACAGCCGCATCAGCAACAGCGCCGCCACGCCGCACAGCGCATAGGGCAGCAGGATATCGCCCCACCACAGCAGAGCGTAATGGGCGTATCCCGCCAGCATCAGCCAGAACAGGCGGCGCAGTTGCGCGCGCACGGGATCAAGCCCGCGCCGCTGTGCCGCCTGATCGAACAGGACCATGCTGGCGCCGAACAGCAGGGTGAACAGCGCCCGCATCTTCCCTTCGAAAACGAAGAAGGCCACGCCGAACCAGATCTGCGCCCACAGGCTGCCATTGCCGCTTTCGGGCGCGGGAATGAGCGGCGAAAAGGTGGCCAGCTTCGGCCCCCAGAACCCGGTGATGTTGATCGCCAGAATCCCCAGCACGGCCACGCCGCGCAGGAAATCAAGCGCGGCGATGCGCCCCGGTGCCGCGGTCAGCGTCAAGCGTGATCCTGAGCGTCAGGGTCTGACGACAAGACAGGCATAGCCGCCTGCCTTGAGCGCGGCGCAGGCCCTGTCGGCATCGGCCTGGCTGGAAAATCCGCCCGCAAGCAGGCGGGTCACGCTGCCCGATGCAAGATCGATCCGGGCATGGCCCGCCAGTTCCGGCCGGTTGCGGACCTTGGCCCACAGCCCATCGGCGTTGCTCTTCACCCCGAATGCGCCAAGCTGCACGCGGTAGGCGCCAGCGGTTGCCGGGGCGGGCGCGGGTGGCTTTGCTGCGGTGCGTACGGGTGCGGATGCGGTGGTGGGCGCGGGCGCCGGGGCGGGCGCCGATGCCGCCGGGCGCGGCGCAGGCGTTGCGCCCTGGACCCGGCGCGGTTGCGGCATGGTAACGGGGCTGGCGAAATCGGCGCCCGCCGTGACTGGTCCGGTC
>Ga0075441_10000019_pt1 | contig 62196 bp, 53 predicted proteins | sample CoawatmetaG00DNA_FD_71582 | JGI IMG/M metagenome (GOLD analysis project Ga0075441, IMG submission 71582) | Marine microbial communities from the West Antarctic Peninsula - Coastal water metaG002-DNA | ecosystem: Environmental > Aquatic > Marine > Coastal | place: Atlantic Ocean: West Antarctic...
ACAGGTATATATGATAAAATAGGTATACCTATCACATTTGATTATCATCACCATTGGTGTCATCCTGGAGAATTAACACAGGAAGAAGCACTTAAACTGGCATCTACGACATGGCCTAATGGTATCAAACAACTAGTACATTTTTCTTCATGTCAACAAATCCATGAAAATTCTGAACAAACTAACAAGAGAGCACATTCAGATTACATATATGAATTCATAGAAGACTACGGATTAAATTTGGATATTGAATTAGAAGCTAAAGCAAAAGAATTAGCCCTTCAAAAATACGTGAAACAATATAAAATATATTAATATAACTAGTATAAAATAAAAATATTTATGAAAGGAATTTTAAACAGAATTAAAAAGTTTAGGAATATTCTTAATCAAAGACAACTTGGTATACAGAGTACACTCTTTTTAGTCTTTGCAATAACATCGTTCTTTTTGGACAATTCAAATAATTTTTGGATGTTTATTATATGTTCGATCTTATTTTCAGGACTACAAAGAATAGTTGACGAATTAGAAAGTAATAATAAAAAAAAGTAAATTATGAGTTTAAAAGTAGACGCGCTTAGAGCAAAGTACGTAGCGATGAGATTAGAAGCTGTCGCAACATTAGAAATTTATTCTAAAAATGCAGTAGGAATTGGTGAACACCCTCAGGTAATTGAAGAGATGGACAAATTAGTTAGAGTTGTCGCAGATGTCACTGGATATCTAGAAGCACTAGATGCTATATTTGTTACAACAGATGATGGAGCAATTGTAGGTGAAACAGGACCACTTAACGAGTAACATTCTTAACCAACTTAACCACTAAAATGGGATGAAGAAATTCATCCCATTTTTTTATGATATATAATTCATATGAAACATTTAAAAACATTTGGTGACTTTCTAGTTGAAGGAAGATCAGCATACGATGGATTAGCATCTAAACTTACTAAAGCAATATTTAACAAATGGGTTAAATCTTATAAAGGCGGGAACGATGCTATTAATTACGCAGATCAAATAGAAGAAAGAGGCTTAGAATTTGATATTGAAGCTACTATTCATATTGATAAAAAGTTTAAGGGATTTGAAGTTATTGATTCAACTGGGGCAGATGGTAGAGACGATGACGATGACGGTGATTTTCAAACACCATTTATTAATATAGATTTTGGAATAAATCCAGAGTGGATTCCTGGTGAATGGTCAGAAGTTTATTTTCATTTAGCAGATGTTGTCCGCCATGAAATGGAACACATTACACAAGACGGTATCGATCACGGTAATTATAGAAAGGGCAAACCTAATGAGGATGATAGTGAATTAAGAGCTTATATAAAAATGGGACTTTTACCAAAATCACAATATCTTATGTTACCTAAAGAAGTAGATGCTAATTTACAGGGACTTAGGTTTGAAGCTAAGAAAAGAAAGAAATCAATGATCGACACTGTTAACAAATATCTGGACACTCAAGAACAAGGCGGAACTATTAACGGTGAAGAACGAGAAATTGTGTTAGATTTATGGAGACGAAGAGCTGAAAAAATAGGAGGTATACCTAAATTTTAACATGAAGCATATTAAATTATTTGAAGAATTTACGGCCAATCAAGTTACGTGTGATAATTGTGGATGGTCTTGGGAAATAGAAGACGGTGGAGATGATGTGTTCCTTTGTCATAAATGCGAACATGATAATGACAATGTGATCGGAGAAGAATATGTTTTACAAGATTTAGAAAAGGAATTAGGAATTTCTTTGGATTTATGGGACAATGGAGAGTATTTAACCTTGAGTAGAATAGTAATATCTAAAGAGCATCGAGGTTCTGGAATAGGAACAGATGCAATGGCAAGGATTATAGACTTTGCAGATAAATATAGTAAAGATATAAGATTAACTCCATCTAAGGATTTCGGTGCAACTTCGGTTGCAAGATTACAAAAGTTCTATAAAGGATTTGATTTCGTAAAAAATAAGGATTATAAATATAAGGACACTATGGTTCGATACGCCAAATAATTATGAAATATATTAAAATATTCGAGGATTTTATTAAAGAGTCCGTTTCAGAAGATTCATACAATGATTACCCTAGCGCTGCTAAAAAAAATGCACAATTGGCTATTGATTGGAAAGAAAAGTACGGCAGAGACGAAGTTGAAGCTGGAACTGCAGTTGGCTGGGCAAGAGCACACCAATTAGCTAAAGGTGAAAACTTATCAGGTGATACTGTTAAAAGAATGGCATCATTCAATAGACATCGTAAAAATTCTACAATTGCTTCAGAATTCAAAGACACTCCATGGAAAGATAAAGGTTATGTGTCATGGTTAATTTGGGGTGGAGATGAAGGTGTTGATTGGGCATTAGAAAAATCAAAATCATTATCTGAATCATTATCAATGTTTGGTCAATTTTTAAATGAAAAGAAAAAGAGTAAACCCAAAACAGATAAACAAAAGATAAAAGATCTTACTAAGAAACAGAAGAAGTTGTCTGATAAAAACAAGGACATAGTAGATAAAATTAATAAATTGGGTAAAGATGATGAAAAAGATCCTACTGATAAATTACAAAGTTTATTATTAAAATCTCAATTGCAACAAACGGCAGCAGACGGTATGAAAGCCGCAGTTCAAAAACAACAGATAACATTAAAGTCTAAATTAAAAACAGTTAAAAAAAGAAGTAAAGTATAAATCAATATGAAATTTATAAAAGCATTTGAAAACTGGAACGATAAGCGAAAAGGTCCACATCCGTATGACAGAGGTTTAACTAAGAAAGAGGAAGAAGAAAAGGAAGATCAAATGAAGGATCAGGCTAAAATGGACAATGATGATCCTGATGCATATAAAGAAATGCCTGGAGATAAAGAAGCTAGGGAAAAAGGTGAAGTAAAAACATCTAAGCATGTAAAATCCTATCACGAATTATATGGAGATGAGACTGATGAATCATTAAGCGAAAGTGAAGATGGACCAATCGATGACGACAAAGTTGAGACCGCACTTAAAAAGAAAGAGAAAGAAACAGGTGTACCTTTAAAATTCTTAAGAACTATAATGAGAAGAGGTATGGCCGCTTGGAAAACTGGACACAGGCCGGGCACTGGAGTTCACCAATGGGGTTACGCGAGAGTTAATTCTTTTTTGACAAAACAAGAAGGTACATGGGGCGGAGCTGATAAAGATATTGCTAAAGAAGTCAGAGACGGTGGTCATGATTCAGATCTAAAGAGTTCATAATAAACAGCCAAATTATTTTACAGAATGGAATTAAAAAAGACGGCTTTTTATAAAGCTACACTGGAGTGGAGTGAAAAATTTAGAAAACTTTTACGATCCAGGCCATATAATTTTTGGCGAAGATATATGTTTGACGTGAATAGACATGTAGATAAAATCTATATGTTACATCTGCCGCATCATATTAATAGAATGGTGAATATTGAAAAAAATCTATCTTTAATAAGAACACCAACTGGAACTCTCTTAGATCATGTGACATTGTGGGCAGGTTTTTATAAGAAAACAAAATGGGATCATAAACTACATGAACCAGAATATTCATTAGAATATGCATGGAAATTACAACCCTCTCCCGAATTAGAAGAAAATCTAGGTAGATTACTATCTAAACATGAACGAGAAACCTTTAAAATAACATGTTCTTTGCCAGAAAGTAATATTGCTCTTGGACATTTAAGTATTCTACAAGATATTGTTGATAACAATCACGGACATGCACTGATATTGGAAGACGATATTAGAATCTGTGATGGTTTTTCTTTCCTAATAACACGTGCAATGAATGAGTTACCAGAAGATTGGGATATTTTGTATGTATCATACCAACCTGTTATGTATGATTTTAAAAGTGAACCATATTCTGAGGATCTAGTTAAAATACAAAGAGGCGTTTGGTGGATGTCAGGTGTATTTGTTAGTCAACGCGCTGCTAAAAAACTATTAAGCAATTTACCAGTCATTGGGCCTATAGATGTATGGATTAATTATCATTTTGATGATCTGAATGTATTTGGCACAAAGTATAATTATATTAGTCAAAACAAAACAATAGATTCTAATAATGAACACTCTTATCCTGTTGCTTTAAAAAATATGAAAATAAACAAGGATATATAATAAAAGATTATAAAAAAATAAATTATCATGGATAAGAAAATATTATCATTTGAAGAGTATGCAGCTAATAAGAAATTAGACACAACTGATGACGTAGAATTAACAGAAGTTGAAGAGACTGAAGACGAAGAAGTTGAAGAGACTGAAGACGAAGAAGTTGAAGAGACTGAAGACGAAGAAGTTGAAGAGACTGAAGACGAAGAAGTTGAAGAGACTGAAGATGAGGATTCTGACGAAGATGAGGATTCTGACGAAGATGAGAACGTAATAGAATCATGTTCTGAACAACTAAAGAAATGTTATGAGTCTGCTATCAAAGAAGCATGTACTTATGAAGGTGATGATTATCCTGATCATACATTGGAATCTTATTTAAAAGAAAATGCAACCTTAGTAGCTTCATTAGCGGCTGAAATGCTAGAACAAGCACATGCAGAACTTGAAAAAGATGATCTTACCGTTGAAACATATGAGAGTTTATTAAATTCCATGAAAGATTCTTACAATAAGAAAATAGAAGAATTAAAAGAAACTTGGAGTTCTAAGTAATGTAATTTGAGTATCATCGAATTAAACTTTTTAAAAGGTTCATGTATAATACATGGACCTTTTTTATTTAAGAGATATTATGCCTAGAATACCAGTAGATTTAATTTATATGCAAATGGCTTATCAAATAGCCAAACTATCATACGCCAAAAGACGTCGAGTGGGATGTGTTATCGTCAAAGATACGCAGATTATATCTACGGGCTATAATGGAACTCCATATAATTTCGACAATGATTGTGAAGAAATACAAACCAGATATGTTGACAATCCAGACCATATGTTAATACTAACAGAAAAGGGATATGATTGTGACAGAGGCTGCTGTTCTAAAGAAGTAACTAAACGTGAAGTATTACACGCAGAATCCAATGCATTGGCAAAAATCAGTAAGTCTACACTTTCATCTGAAGGTGCAGATCTTTATACTACTACGTGTCCATGTTTTGATTGTGCAAAGTTAATCATTCAATCAGGTATCAAGAGAGTTTATTTCTCTGAAGATTATAGAGATATGAGTGGTGTTGAATTATTAAAAAGTGCAGGAATCGAAGTAAAAGAAGTTATATGTTGGAACGCGGAATAGATGAAATTATAGATAGTGCACTGAACGGCAATTCGTTTGGTGAAGATTTTAAATTCCGAAAGGGACAACGAGAAATTATTACAAAGATATGTGAAACTTATTTAGAGGATCCTAAATCAACCTTAGTAATTGATGCACCAACAGGCGCCGGTAAATCACTGATTGCTATGTGGTCTGCTCATATACTAAAAGAATTAGGTAATAAGGGCTACATGGTAACTAGTGACCTGAGTCTTCAGGATCAATATGAGTCTGACTTCTATAAATATGGTTTGAGATGGCCATCAATTAAAGGTGTAGATAATTATGAATGTTCTGTTAATGGTTTACCTTTTTCTCTTGGAGATTGTAAACTTAAAGGTATGGGATATGAACAAGCTGAACAATTAGATTGTTATAGTACATGTGATTATTTACAAAACAGAAAAAGAGCAATCAATTACCCTATTTCATTATTGAATTATTCGTTTTGGTTAATTCAAAGAAATTATGTCGATGCTAAAATGAGACAAGACGATCGTACTGTTCCATTTGAACAGAGAAACTTTGTTTTCTTTGATGAAGCACATAGAATAGATGACATAGTACAGAGTCATTTTAGTCCTCGAATAGATCCAACCGTAGTTGATAAAATGGTAACTTTAAATAGATTCGCCAGTAAACAAGGGTTTCAAGAAGCTACGTATACTAAAAATAAAATACAACATCTTGTAAATCAAATGATGGTTGGAGGAAAGGCAGATGTTTTTTCTGCCATGGTAGAATTTGAAAGAATTTTGCATGGTTTTGGTAAAGTTAGGCAAGCTGCAAACAAAATAGCAAAAAAAAGATATGGAAGTGCAGGTGTTCCAAAAGATTGGCAAACTTCATTTGGACATTTCGATAGGCTCAAGGATATACATTGTAAATTTGAAGATTATTTACGTTTAATAAAAGAGGTCGGTGTTGATAAAATGGTATTGGATCAAAACGAATATGAAGCTAAATTCATGTGTGTCGAAGAAAGTCTAATGATCAATAAGTATTTACATGAAAAGGCAGACTTTAAAGTTTTTATGAGTGCAACAATAGGTGATCCAAAGGCTTTTGTTAAAATAATGGGAATTAAGAATGCTAAGTTCATTAGAATGGAGAACGCGTTCAATTATGACAAATCTCCTATAGTATTTGTTAATAGACATAAGCTTTCTTTCAGAGAAAGAGAAAAGAGCTTACCTAAAGTTGTAGAAATATTAGATCAGATTATAAGTAAACATAAAGGGCAGCGCGGAGTTATACACACTGGATCTTATGCATTTACTAATTTTATAAAACAAAACTCAAAACATACGTTTAGGCTCATGGATTATGAAAACTCCAAAGAGAAATCTGTAATGTTAGATTTGTTTAAAAAGAAAGAAGCTGCTGTATTGATGGGACCGTCGTTATTAGAAGGTTTAGATTTAAAGGATGATATAAGTAGATTTCAAATATTCTTTAAAGTTCCATACCCATCATTAGGTGATCCTTTAATTAAAGCTAAAATGCAAACGTCAAATGAATGGTATGATTGGAAAACGGGAATCAGTATTATGCAAGGTGTTGGAAGATCTGTAAGAAGTGAAAATGATTGGGCAGTGACATATGTGTTAGATGCGTGTTTCAGGAGTTTGATATATAAACCAGGATTCTTCCCTCCAAGTTTCACAGAGAGGGTCAAGACTATAAAATAAAATCTATTATTATGAAAAAACTACTTGCAATTATCTCATTAATTATGTTAGCTAGTTGTGGTACAATTAGATTAGGATTTAATTCACAACCTATTCCAGTATCTAATGTTAATGTACAACATCCTGTTAAAACATACACTACAAATTTTCAAACATTTAAGAATTTAAACCCTGAAGATCTTGGATTACATAGCACTGGTAATTGGGTACATTGTAGAACTCATGGTTTTCATGATTTAAACGATTGGACTGACTTTAGTTATTCACCTCGCTTTTGCAGACCTAGTCAAGGATTTACGCAAGCTGCTCAGTGGAATTGGAATTGGGGAGGAGCAAATCACTGGAACAATAGTTGGATGTGGAACCCTAGATATAGATTTGATTATTTTGGAAATAATTGGTCACCGTGGATGGGCAATGCTCACTATGGATATTATGGAAATTACGGGTATTATGGATATAACAACTGGAACTATGTACCTTATCGCTGGAGAAGATCTAACATGAACGGAAGAAGATCAAATTCATTTAGAACTGGAACATCAATAAGATCAACACGACCTGTTAGGGTTATTAGAAGCACTAACACAGTTGTACCTTCAAATACTAGACCAAGAACTATTAGAAGTAGCGAAACAAGAGTTATTAAACCAAGAAGAACTCAAACAATAATTCCACCAGTTAGAACAAACACTAGACCCGTTAGAACTAATACAAGACCAGTTAGAACAAACACTAGACCTGTTAGAACTAATACAATACCAGTTATTAGAAACAATAATACGCGACCTACATATAACAATAACACAAGATCTAATAATACTAGATCAACTGCGACTACTAGAAGATCTAATACTAAGAAAGATAACTAAAATAAATTAAATGGGATTTAACAAATTATGGCTTCCGGAAATAGAACGCCTAGAATTACAACTAAAAGAAATTGGAGAAATAGAATTTGGTAAACATTGGTTGAGGCGATTTCAAAAATCTGATGCTACTATAGGATCTAATGAGTCACATGCTTTTATTAAACCTTTTACAGATTTAGCGTATAAAGAAAGCAAACTAATATTTGTAAACGATGAATTGGCTACAGATATTAAAAAATAAAATAATGGGGAAACAACAAAATAGTAATTTTTATGTTTGGGTTAAATCCGAACGAGTTGGACAAATAGTAGAGGTTTCTGAAAATCAAACAGATTCTATGTTTTTGCAATTTACAGATGGAACTCAATGTAATTCACAATTACTAAGCGAGTTTTTACTTCCGGCTCCAAATGAAGATGCAGCTATACAAATAGCCAAAGATTTCGGAGGTATTACTACATTCAATACTGAAAATGCAACACCAGTGAGACCTCGTAGAGATGTTGAAACAGTAGACGCTACTCCAGTTAGACCACGTAGAGATCCAGAACCATCTGCTGAAATTAATGTAATGCAAGAGATGCTCAAAAAGATGAGCACTAAGAATAAAGCGGCTATGCCAGTTGAGATTAATATTCCTTCCAAAGAAATATATGCATTACTTAAAGATCAAATGGATATAACCAAAAAGGATTTAAATAATCAGATTTCGGCTCTTGTAGAAGATCAGATAGATAATTTAAGAGAACAACTAAAAGAACAAATAGAATCATTTATTAATAATTATTATAATGGAAGAACAAGCAACACAAAAGGTAGAAAGTCAGACTCAACAGAATCAGGAAATTCCTAATCGCAGAGAACGTAGACTTAGATTAAAACAACAAGGCATATTAAAATACCTTAGTAAGAAGAACTTCTTAGATCCTATTAGAGCCAATTTTCGTGCAGAAAATATTAAGAATGGTTTTAAGATTCAGGAAATTAGACGCAAGAAAATTGAAGCTGAACAAGAGGCTCTATTTGAAGCTAAGTTAGAAAGTATGAAAGAAACTTGGTATGATATAGGTTATAACTCAGAAGAAATGGGGTGGTTGGAAGAAGTTGCGGCGATCCACTTTGCAAAAGTTAAAGAAACTTATCGCGAAGACAAGAAAGAGGCAAAAGAATTAATCAAGAAAGCTAAAGCATCTTTAGCTGCTAGAACTATTTAATATATGTTAAGCATCGGTATAGAGCCAGCAGACAATGGCGTAATTAAAACATTAGTAGACGATAATGTAAACGGAGGTGGAGAAGAATTCGAATCTAGACATGTCTATGAATTTACCGGACCAATGATGAGATCTAATCAAGTTAAATTTATAAAGGATTTAGTATTTGATTTAGGCATGGATGTAGGAACAGAACTAGATCCAGATTTTTTACAGATATATGTCGGTTGGGGTAAACAGTACACTGGATCTGACAGTGAAATTAAAAATAAAATCCAAATTTTAGAAAAGGAAATCAAAAGACTTGGATCACTAATAAAATAATGGAATTAAAAGTAGAAGGAGTTTGGTGTAAAACAAGAACTGAGTTTGATAAATTATCGAAGAATGGTAATTATGATTTATCTCTGTCTTATTATGATATCTTTAATCGTTTAATTAAGAGCGACCCTGATAACATGGAACCATCCAACATTATTATTTCTATTTACATTAGAAAAACAATTCAAAAAGTATTAAGGGATCTTGAAGAAAAAGAAGACATCAAGATCCTTTATATGTTTAAATCCCTGAGCACAGAAACAGTTACTGGATTCAGAGAATTTATTAATACATTGGTTGATGAAGATTGTGAATTAGATCTATTGGTAGTTAACAGGTGTGACTTCCCTAAAACCGGCGTGTTGAGTAAATTTGACAATGTTAGGTTTTTAGACAATGATTAAACACAAAATCTTTACTAAGGGTGATCAGATACATGCCCTTATTTCTACTACACAACAACCCAATCTTTTAATTCCAGTTAGGGCAACTATATACGATGTCAAATTCGATGACATCAATCCACAATATCAAATTAGAATTAAAAAGTTTTATGATCCTGTTTATTTTTTAAAAAAGAATTTATTCGGTGGTAGGTTTATTAAAAACTTTGAAGGAAAAGATACTAGAATTAATTTAAAGAGGGCACTTTATCCAACAGTAGATGACATTGAAAATAATATATTTAATGGAGCTAAATGGAAACAATATCTAATATTAGTGGATTCTGTTTTTTGTACTCGCACTAGAGCTGAACAAGAATTACTATTTAACAATATCCAAACATTTCATATAGAAATGAAACTTAAGGAATTATATGAACTGGTTAATAGATCAGTTTATCGTAATGGACAATTCTATTGGCATACTAAAGGTGAATATATAAAATCTCTACAAAAATTCTTAGGAGATAAGTATCCAAATGATTCAAAATGGTCTGATAGTTTACTCTATAGACCTGATACTGATGAAATGGACAACGTAGAGTGGAATTAATATATTATCCTACCACATTACGTAGATATATATAAAAAACAAACTGCGTACACATGCCAGGAATTCAAGACGATGCAAATTTTATTTTTAAGAAGGTTTTAAATATAGCCGATGAAACTAGTGGAGTTGACGTTACTCATTATTTTTATGACGACGTTAAACAAGGAAAAGAAATTTCAACTACTCAGAAAAAAACAGGGGCATTAGATTCTGCTCCTAAGGAACCAACAGATACGGCAGGTACTGGGAAAACTACACTAAATACAGAAAATCTTTTTGGAGAAGCTACTGCAGGCGAGTCTATGTACCCTAACAAAGGTGTAGATTCTAGATCATATACAATAGGAGCAGTAACCAGCGGATCGGAGGGAACTAAAATTGAAAACAAAGGAGATACTGTAAATTTAGGTAAAGCTCCTAGATCATTATTCAATAACTGGGCTTTACATAAATATAGAAATAGACACGGTCAAACTTACGGAGATGATTCAAGTGAGACTACTGGAGCACACTATAATAAACCAGTAATGTCTGGTAATGATGTTAATAAAATTCTAAACCCTACTGCTAGAAATATTGTAGAATATGCTACAAAAACAGGTGGAGAATGTTTTTCTTATAGCTATAGTGATTTTATTCAGATGGAACACTATGGTCAAATATCTAATGATTATTTAATTACTCTTAGGAGATTTGCATACCCTATTGGAGATGATTTATTTTCACCTAAAATAAAAGGAGCTTCGGAGGTGATGGTAGATGCATCTGCGCCTGATTTGGCTAGAGCGGTAACATGGTTGTCGCCAGCGCTGGGTAATGATTTAAAGGAAATCTTAAAATTTAAAACTGGTTTTAAATGGACTGAAGCTAAATCGGAGATACAAGATGCGCAATCACAATCAAAAGATACTGGTTCAGTGGGTGCTGCTATCGCAAAAAGTCCTACTGGTTCCGCTATCGAATCCGGGTTAAATGGGTATACATCTGTTCAAGCTAAAAAACTTAGAAACGTAGGTAACGTAGATCATGCAAAATCTACATATCCCAATAAGGTTTTTGGGCCGCTCAATATAATAGATCAAGTATTAGCTAGAGATAAGGGTTTAAAATTTGAACAAGAATTTAAATTATCCTTTCATTACGATCTTAAATCATATCCAGGTACCAGTCCTAAGGTTGCATTTATGGACACGATGGCAAACATATTGTCATTGACTTATAATAATGCACCGTTTTGGGGAGGAGCAACTAGATTTAGTGGTTCTGGAAAAACAGGTAAACCTTTTGGTGATGCTAAATTGTTAGCAAAGGGTGATTATGCAGGTTATATAGGCTCTATCGCTGATACGTTGGCAGGAATGGGAGGTAATTTTATGGACCAACTTAAGAAAACTGCAAGTAATATTGGTAGTGGTGCCGGACTTAATAAAATATTAGGAGATTCTTCTATTCTTGAAAATATAGTTGGTGGTGGATTAATGAAATTATTGGGAGGACCAAGTGGTGGTGATGTTATTAAAGCATTTTTAACTGGTGATCCTACTGGCCAACATCATTTAACTGTAGGTAATCCAATGAATCCTATTATGGTTTGCGGAAACTTAGCATTACAAGATACAGAATTTGAATTTCAAGGACCTTTGAGTTTTGAAGGATTTCCAACTAAATTAAAAGTAGTTATAAGTTTAAAACCGGGTAGACCTAGAGATAAAACAGATATTGAATCTATGTTTAACGCTGGTAGAGGTAGAATATATTTACAACCAGAATGGGGTGAAGGTGAAGGTATAGATATAGATGCTATGTTTAACGTTGACGCATATGGTGGAAAAGCAGGAAAAAACATTACTAATGTACCTTACATGAGTAGAGTATCTGATATGTCTGTAGGATAAAATTATTAAAGATAATGGAATTTAAAATATTTAAGAATAAAAACTTAAGCAAAGATAAGGACAAATTATATTTGGCTCAACCTACTATGCTTTTTAAAAGCTTGGATCCAAGCGAATACTATATGATTGCTAAGCATACGGTGAAAGATGATGATATAGTTAGACCAGATAGGATTGCTGTAGAGCACTACGGGTCTACTGAAGGTTTAGATATTATTTTAAAATTTAATGGTGTTCAGGATCCGTTTTCTATTAACATAGGCGATACTCTTTGGATTCCAATAGATTCTATTCCTTATTTTAGATTAGATTCACCACAAATGTATGAGGAAAATCCAATTAAGAATCAGTTTATTCAAACAAAAAGATTGAGTAAAACAGATCAAAGAAGATTAGCGGCTCTTAAGAAAAAATATAACAAAGAAACTTTATTGCCACCTAATGTAATACCAGTTGGCAGAAAGAATTATGAATTTGACGGAACTAACGTTAGATTGGGTATGGGACCACAGACTGATGCTGTAGTTAATTCTATTTTAAAAGATATCGATAATTCAAGTTTTGATACAGACTCTAGTGATGACACAGAGGTTAGTCTAGTAATAGACACTTCAGATAATTCACAAACAAAGGATAGTGGAGCTGGTAGTGGAGCTGGAAAATCATATGAAGATAGCTTAAATGACAATAACGGTAAAGTTGATAGAGATAAGAACGGAACTGGTAGTGAAACCGGAGGAGGAAAAACAGACACTGCTGATGATTTAGGTGGAGACGAACCTGATGGAACTGCCCCTGGAAATAAAGATGACAACCCAACCAATAATCCAGATGCACCATGTGCTAAATAATAAATATGGAACTATCTAATAACATATTAGCAGTAGTAGAACCTGAAATCAGGCCAACTGAAATAAAAATTGACGCTTTAGCCGAAGAAGAAGGGCAAGAGGCCGAAATGAAACAAACTTCTGTAATAGCTACGTTGCAGCCAATGGTCTTAATTAATGGATATCAGTTTCAACCAGGTGACATAGAGTTTTTTGAATTAAACTTAACTCAAGTTTTACCAACATGTAGACTTTCTTTAAAGGACAGCGCCGGTAAATTTGCTGTAGGTAGTTATCCTAGAGATGGTGACTTTTTTACTATCTTAATTAATTCAAAAAACCAAGAAACATTCAAGTCAATTCACATGGACTTTGATATCAGTGAATGTAGTGCGCCTAAAGAAGGTAATATTGCATCTGCACAATTTGACATTGCTGGTTTTTGTAAAATACCTAGAATATACGCAGAGAGTTGTATAAGTCTAGATAGTGCTGGATCATTAGATCACATGGAAGAAATTGCAAGGGATTTAACACTTGGATTGGCTACAAACATAGATGCAACTGACGATTCACAATCTAGAATTATGGCTTATACTCCATACATTGATTTTATAAAATCAATTGTTAAAGAAAGTTATATTGGAGAAGAATCTTTTCAAAAATGGTGGATAGACAGTTACTATTACATGAACTATGTTGATGTGAACGCTTTATTTAATTCACCTAATCCACCAATTGAAGAATTTGCTGAATCATTAGCATCAGCTGCTGAGTCAATGACTCCTGATTCAGATTCAGATAAAAAAGCAGAAACAGGTAATGATATTGAGGTACCATTGTTATTAACTAATCATATCGCTTTTATGGGAAACAGCTCCTTTATTGAGGCTAGCGAAATTATTAATAATTCAAATACTATCAGTGCCACTGCAGGTTATGCAAGAGAAGTTACTATATATGATAATAATGGTGACGAGAAAAAACAAGAGTTTAGAATTGAGCCTCTGGGTGGAAATGATCTAAAGGAATTAGAGGAGCCAATGAGAGGTAACAGGAACGATACCCGACACTTGGATCAGATTAAATATAAATATATTGGAAGACAAGAGGCTGGTGAGGATGGCTTAGGGAATGTACATCCTAACGCAGCGTTTTCTCAGTTACATAATGTTCAAAATGAATTAGAAACTCAAAAGATGAAATTAATGGTAACTTTGAATTCATTTAATCCTTCATTATATAAGTATCAAAAGATTCCTGTATTGATGTACATTGTAGATAAGAAAGCTATTGAGCAAAACGAAAGAATAAAGGGTGATAAGAAAGAATTAGGTATGGATAAAGATGAGCCATTTGCATTAGCAGAAGATTCAGAAGATATCCAAGAAGCTGGTACTAGAAGCCCGAGCCAAGCATTAGATTCCTTTTTATCTGGATATTACTTAATAGAAGATATTGTGTATAGAACTGAAGATGGAGAAACTAAACAAACAGTAACTTTACTGAGAAGAGAATGGCCAACAAGAACTGAGAATTTAATAAATCCACCAGGTCTTGAAGATGCAACTGACGAAGAAAAAGCAGATAATGTGGCTGAAAATAGTCCTCCACCAGATAAGGTTTGAAAATAGAATATATAATACATGAGTGAATTTAAGCATATTAATGAATTTAGAAAAGCTACTTTATCAAGAAAGATCAGCGAAGATCCGACTTATTTGAGTTTCTTTTTTATGTTTGATTATGTAGACAGAGAACATAGTCCTTTGTTATCAGGTCCTGCAGAAGAATATTTGAAAAACTTCGTGGATACGCCTATGGACGGCACAACTAACTATGCATCAAAACTAGCTTCATTTATAAAGGTTCTCAAGAAGATCAACAAAGAAATGCCATGGTTTTGGCAAAAGATAACAGGATTAGAAGCTACTCAAACCTTTGGTACTATGGAAGAGCCATGGAGGGGTGCAGAAAAACCAAAGATAAGTATCGAGTGTTTAGAAGAAAATATAGAATTAACTGCATTGGGTTTAATGACACTCTATAAGAGTGCTGTTTATGATTATAATAGATTCATAGAAGTCTTACCAAAAAATCTAAGACATTTTAGAGTTTGGACGGTATTGTCTGAGGTTAGAACATTTCAACAAAATAAAGAAGCTAGGAACACAAATTCACGAGGAAAACAGATGTATGAAACTGAAGCAGATGAGCCTATTAGTATTATACCCAGAGCTGGCTCAGAAACTTCAACTACTCCGGCATATGGTAAGTTTGATGATACGTTAACCGGAAACTACACAGCAGAAGCAAAACCACACTTGATGATAGAATTAGGCCAATGTGAATGGCAACAGGATGAAATTGCGAGTATGTTTGCAGACTTTTCTAAAACACCAGAATTAAAGAAACCTAAAATTAGTTTTACGTATCAGACATGTCTGACTACTAGACAGAGATTTGGACCTAACATTGCAGTATTAGATGGTGGTTTATTAACACCGCGAACATCAGGTGACGATCTGTATCCTAATAATCCATTTGACCCATTGGCAATTGCACAAAATGCAATTAGCGATAAATTAAATGGCATTGCCGGTGGTTTAGTAAATAGATTTAATAATTTAAAAGATAGTTTACCAGGTCAGGGTAATAATCCAATGGGTAGAGTTTATCCTGATGGATTAACAGGTGCTGCTAAAATATTGGCAAATACTGCAATGGACAGATTAAAAGGTTTGTTATTAGGAAACATACACGGTGGTATAGGTTTATCAGATATTAATGCAGCGCTAGAAGCTGGTAGTATTAATGCTATTGCAAATTTAGCGGGTCAAGTTTTTAATCAACCTTCAAATAATTCAAATAGTGGCAAACCTGGTATTTCACCACAAACTATATATGAACCGGGAGTTGATAGTAGTCCAGACGATTATATAAACGAAAAGGTATATGATCCAATTGCAGATTTACCTGATAGTTATAATATTACACCTGGTAGAATTTATGAACCAGGAGTTGATAGTAGTTCAGATGATAATTTAAACGATAATGTACACTCATAATGGCTGATGAACTTTTTCAAGATAATTTAAGAGACACTCACTGGTTAGGAGAAGTTGTAATAAACGAAGATCCTTTACTTAATGGAAGATGTCGCGTGAAGGTTTATGGTAAATTCGATAAATTGACAGATGACGCTATTCCATGGGCAACTCCTATGAATAGAGATCAAGTTGGTGCACATGCAGTTCCTAGAGTTGGCGATATAGTTGCAGTTAGATTTGATAACGGAAATATTTACCACCCAGAATATTGGTTCCAGATAGATCAAAACACTGATTTAAAATCAGATATCTTGGAAGCAAGTGATGCACCGCAAGATGTCATAAGTTTAGTATACGACGCTGAAAGAAATGTTAGAATATATCATTCGCCTGAAGATGGCTTAGTTATCACCAGAGGTAGCGGTGCTAAAGAAAGACCAATGATACAAATAGACGAAGATGGATACATCAAGATAAGCACAGATGCGAAAATGTTCTTAGACTGTGGTGATATATTCGTTTCAAATGAAGGTGAACCAGGAGCAGATGAGACAGAACCTGCAGTAAGAGGTCAATCTTTACAAGATTGGCTACAGATGTGGTTAGATGACTATAACGCGCATATTCACCCAACGGGCGTTGGACCTAGTGGTCCTCCAATGCCACCAACTCCAGTTGTTGTTGGTAAATTATCAAGTACTCATATTAACTATCAACAAAAGAACAAATAATTATGCCTGCACTGTGGCCAACGTTCATACCGAATCTTGCATCTGATATTGCCGGTCAGGAATTTACAAAACCAGGCGGAGCACTTGTTTCATATGAATTACCTAAAGTCGGAACAGATCAAGTTCCTATTTTTCCTCCATCTGCAGATTTAATAAAATCCATTAAGCCAGGTAATCCATTAAATGCATCATTAACAACAGATCCTACTGCTATGATAAATGCTATTAATTTAGCGCCGTTAAGCGGAAGATATGATTTTGGTGTTCGTGTAGCAGAAAGATATTTGGAAGCTGTTAAAGGTCTAGCGATGACGCCATTTGGTGCTACACATACAAATAATCCAGCAGCAGAATTTATTTTAAAACAGGGTTATGGTTTAGTATTTGAAAGAATATTAAAGGAAGGTGATATTCCTTTATTAGATCAAAAAGATGAAGATGGCAACATAATAGAGATGGGTAAAGAATCACATCCAGACTATGCTGATTTTTGTCCAGATCCAGTTGAAGAACCAGATCCTATAGAAGAACAAAAGAAACTAGATAAAAAATTTAATAAGTTTCTTATAGAGTTTAAAGACGATCCAATAACTGACTTACATAAATTTAAATTTTTTGAATTTCACTGTTTAACTGGTGATGAATCTGAAAGTGATTTAATTAAACTAATCACTAACAGAATGATTCAACAGTTCGAGAAGATAACTAATGACGATAAAAAATGGGCTTACATTTTATGGGCAATAAGTTTAGGAAAGGACTATTATTCTGACTTGGGGCCAATTGAGCGACTACTGGGTGGTAATTATTTTACTAATATATTTCCATATGTCAATGTCAGTAGTCGTGCAAGAACAGACATTACTAATGCTGGTTACAATTATCAAACAATGACTGATGGAGTAAGTGCTTTGTTTCAATCTATTATTGAAGCATCATATCCTATATTTGATGACCAAAACGGATTGGAAAAAAGAGTAAGAAACGGACTAGTTAATCCACTTCAAAGACCATGGTTGGATGATGGAACAACCGAGTGTCCTTTAAATGAATATAAAATACAAGTTTCTTTTAATAGAGAACATAAACTACCAGATTATCCTAGTAAAAGGCCAAAGATATTAACAGACTCTATCGTGTCTCTTTTTTCATATGATAACAGGACGCTTACGCAAAAAACATTTAGTAACTACAGAAATCTTTCATTTGGGAATAAAATAACTTGGTGGAAAAAAGATGATAATTATACAGATACTTATTATGTGGAAAATGAATATGAGGCGAAATGGTCAAAAATACCAAATGCTATTAATTCTGCAAGAACGCCTGAAAATATAATTGCTATCAATCCATCTACATGTGGTACCGTTTTTAAATTTCAAAGACAACAAGTAATAGATGCCATAAAAACAGCAGAAGAGTGTGATGCAGCAGAAGTTGGTGCAGATATTGATTTTAGTTGGCCAGGCGGTGATCCATATGAAGAAATGGCAGAAATAACTATTGCATATTGGTATGCATGTCTTGTTAAACCTTTTGCACCATCTCCATCGGCGCTACCTGCATTAATTCCACCACCACTTACTGGTATTTACATTCCAATTTATTATGGTGGGAAAAAGAGATTGGCTGGAAATTTAAGAAAGGCATGGAATACTGGTAAGACATTTTCAATTATTCCTATTACTATGCCACCTGCAATTGCAGTTTCTACTGCGGTCGCGGCAGCGTATATGTTGCACTTATTAGAATTTAAATTATTGTACTTGGGTGGAATACCAACACCAGCAGGCCCAGTTCCTATGGTTGGTTTTGTACCTGTAGTATTCTAAAATAAAACAGGATATATAATATGTTACACTTTTAATATAAAAATAAATGAACAACGAAAAAAACAAGAGGATCAGAATCGGTGAGAACACGCCGAAGGAGACCAAAGTTGAAGAACTAGATGTAAAAGTCGAAAACTTAAAAGAAGATGAAGTTGTAGAAAACTTCTATAACGAAGAGGGGGAATTCATGTGGGATGAATTCGAAGCTACTTGCCCATCTAGAACTCGAAAACCAAATCCACATATCAAAACTCAAAATGGAGATAAAGTATATTCTCGAGAAGTATACGCTCAAGAGATGTATGATATGCTTACTGCACATGATGATAGTATTGGGCAACTAATCACTATTATTAATCCTGGAGAAATTCACGAGGGTAAGGTATATGCTATCAATTCTGAGTTTATCAGTGTAGATATTGGATATAGAGAATTAATTTATGTTAAATATGACAAAGAACCAGCTGACGTACAGTCTCTTAAACCTGGAGATGAAACTGCGGTTCTTATTACACAACCTAGTAAAAATTCGCACGTCTTAGGTTCTATTAGTGGTGGAGTAAAACACAAAGTGTTTATGGATCTTAGAGAAGCTGTAGAAACTGGAGGAACTGCATGGGTAGGAAATGTCACACATATGATTGAAAATGGTGGATACATGGTGAACGTTCAAGGAATTGATTGTTTTATGCCAGGTTCATTAGCAGGTATTAATAAACTACATGACTTTAGTTCTATTATTGGAACTGAAATGTATGTCGTTCCGGTGAGTTTCTCTCCAGACAGAGGTACATTAGTAGTTTCTCATAGAAAATATCTACAAGCACTGATACCTGGCGAAATAGACACACTAAAAGAAACACAAGGAGAAACACTAACTGGAAATGTTACTGGAACTGCTAAATATGGAGTATTTGTTGAGTTTAATAAATGTTTAACTGGAATGATTCATAATAATGATTTAGACGAGGAGACATTAGTTAAATTTAAAGCTAGAGAAATTAAGCCAGGTGATGAAATTTCATTTATGGTTAAAGATATAATCAGCAATTCAAAAATTACACTGACTCAGAAAGCAAACATAACTATCAACCCATGGACAGATATTATAAGTAGATATCAAATACCAAGTGTTGTCGAGGCTGTTGTTAGAACTAAAAAGGATTACGGCTTATTCGTTACAATCGAAGAAGGTGTGACTGGATTACTACATGTCAGTGAAGTCGGAGAGGATGTAATGAGCGTATTTAAATCAGGGGATCCAATCACGGTACAGATCAATAGGATTGATGTTGACTCGATGAAAGTCTTTTTGAAAATGCCTCAATAACTATTGCAACGAGAGTGTGATATATAATCAAACGATAATATCATAATCTTAATATGCAAAAATTAAATATAGATTCTTCGAGAGAATCAATTTTGAACGCGGCGCTCATGGGTGTTGAATTCGAATTCTATTCTAATCTCGGTCTAGAAGAAACCAAAAAATCTTTGGCGACTCTTCTAGACCGAAAGATTAGGTTAGAGGACAAAGCGCATTCAGATTTTGAACCATCAGCTGAAGAGTTTAAAATAGAACCTGATATGTCAGGTGGTAAAGGTCTAGTAGAACTAGTTACTGGTCCTATTCCATATAGGAATGCTAGAATCATGGTCATTAAGGTGTTGAAGTGGATATCTGAAAATGGCTATTCTAATGATAGAGCATCAATTCACATTAATTTAAGTTTTGATAAAAAACACCTAGAAGATAAAGATCTTATTTCAAAGATGAACGTTCTTAAGTTTATCTTGGATTTTGATGAAGCTCAAATTTACAAGCTTTTTCCTGATAGAGAAAAATCAGCTTATGCAAAAAGTGTAAAGTGGGTAATGCCAAAATGGGAAGCATTTCATTTTGATGCAAATCAAATAGCCTCAAATAATTTTAAATTTGCAGATACTAAGTACTATGGAATTAACTTTTCTAAAAAAGAAAAGAATTATTTAGAGTTTAGGTATTTGGGTGGTACTGATTACGAAAAGAAAACAGATAAAATTTTATATTTAACAGAGAATTTCCTAATGCAAATGTGGAGTTCATGTAGTGATCCAAGGTTTACTTCTAGTAATAAGATAGAACTACAGAGAATTCTTAATAAGAACAAGCCTGTTTCAGATATGCTTAAAGATTATACTAGCATAGCTAAAAATTGGCCAGATATAAAAATACTAGCGGATTTACAAGATAACCCAACTATTATAAAAGTACACTGGGACAGATTTAAGAATAGAGTGATGGAGCTTATAGTGAACGGTTCAATGGAATCTGGAACTATAAATTATGATTCTGATTACGGTGCAGTACAGGTTAAAGATGGTAAATTTCATACGGTTTATTTATTGGAAGATTTTGAGTTTATTGATTGTGAGCTTGCTGGTAATTTAACTAATTGTAGTTTTTATAACTGTAACATCAAAGGCTCCGCTGTCACGTGGGGTAGTTTATATCAGGGTACAACAGTTAAGGAATCTAAAGTAGAATCTTCATATACACACGGTAGTTGCGTATTGACTAATTGTTATGTTGCGGGTAGAGATACAATGTTTAAAGGCAAAATGATAGGCGGAATATTTAGAGAAGGTTTTATGAGCGATCATGCTAGATTTGAAGACACCGAAATCGTAGTAAGTAAAAAAATAAAAGAATAAAATGAGTGAAATTAGAAGCGGGTCTAACAGTGAATTGACATCAGGAAGATATTTCGATCCAAATTGTTTAAATACATTTTTAGATGAAATAGGGGATGATATTACTGGAGCTTGCATGGTTCCTATTAACTTACCACAAAAAGAAATAATTAATATTATTAAACGTGCTAAGAAATGGTTCTATAAGAAATACGAGTATTCTGTAAAAGAAAACTTATATCACATTCCAAATTCTGTATTTAGTACAGAGCATTTCAAAAAACACAGAGCTCTTACTTTGCCTGGCCCTAGTTTAGATGGCGGTGGAGGTGTATTCTCTGTTTATGGATTATATGACATATCTTCAGGATGGAATGGCAGTGGAGGCGGAATGGATGTAAGATTTCAAGACGGTTCAGATTTCTCTATGGAAAGAATGTTATTTAGAGGTATGTATGAAGGCTCAGGGATGGCCGAGGCTGCAGAAGAATTACAATATTATGTATTGAATGCTTCTATGGCAGATTTATCTAGACAGATCCTAGAGAACCCTATATCATATCACTACTCTAGTTTGACTGGAGAATTAAAATTTATGGGTGATACTCCAAAAGGAGATGTTATTTTAGAGATATACGAAACTATACCAGATTGTGCACTATATTCAGATGAAATATTCTTTAGATACGTAAGCGCAAAAATAAAACAATCTATTGGTGCTAAATTAGCTATCTTTAAATTTGCATTACCAGGAAACGTTGATTTTGATTATGATGCCATTAAATCTATGGGTGATGATGAGCTATCTGAAATAAATGAAGAGATCAAGGGTGATGAAGGTGTGGATTGGATGATGCATTCGTAAATAAAAGAAGATAAATAAACAAATGGAATTATATATAAAATATCTCAGTGATCCTAACTATGATCCAACACAGGTGCAAACCAATGGGGAAATAGAGATGTTAATCACGCAGATTCAGACAACTTTGTTTACAAATACTGGTGAGGTTATGGGGTCTGAGAACTTTGGGTGTAATTTAGAAGATCTTATATATGAATTTGGTTCAAGTGCACATAATATACGTCAAAGAATAATCGATCAGTTAAATCAATATTGTCCACTTGCGGATAAATATAATTTGGATGTGAATGTAGATTTTATGAAGGGTGAAGTGAGAGACATCGCATTTATAGATATAATGATAGATAGTAGATATGCTATAAAAATAAGCATGCAATAAAAAGTATACACAAATAATGGCAGAATTAAAATTTTTAAGTAAAATTAAAACTAGTGCGGAGGCTATTAGATCCGATGCTAGAACTTATATTTCTAGGGTCTATGGTAGAGCAAACACACTGTTTACATCTGCATCTCCGTTTGCACAGATAGTTAATGTTTTAGCTGAAATGATGGATCTTATAATGTTCTACATAGAAGATTCTGTTGTAGAGCAGAATATTTATACAGCACAGCAACCGGAATCTATATATGGTATGTCAAGATTAACAGGCCACGATGCTACTAGAGGTTTTGCATCTACTGGTGAGATTGAATTTAGGTGGAAACCAGGTGCAGATATGGTTAAAATAGCGGGTTCTACATTGAATATTGATGGTAGAGCTAAACTTAAATTTGACATTAATGGATTAACATATACTTTGTTAAATTCTGTCGATGCATTTAAATTAGAAAAAAGTAATTTTAATTCATTTAAATCTGCAATAATTCAAGGTGAATTTGAATCTCAAACTTTAACATCGTCGGGTGAGAAATTACAATCATTTAACGTTAATACAAGCGGGCTTACTGATCACAGTAAAGTCAGCATCAGTGTTAATGGAGAACTATGGACAAAACACCAATCTTTATATGATTTAGGTGCTAATGAAAAAGCATATTTAATTAAAACAGGAATTAGCGGTGGTTTAGATATTTATTTTGGAAACGAAAGTTTTGGAATGGTGCCACCTGAAGGTGCTACTATTGTTGTTGAGTATGTCAAACATGTTGGAATGTTAGGAAACTTAGATGACTCTCCTGATTTAACTATTAAATGGGATGCAAAAGGTAAAGATTCTGTTGGAGTAGAACATGATCTAAATGAATTTTTAGATGTTACAATTTCGTCATCGCCTAAAATGGGAGGTGATAGAGAAAATACTCAGTTTACTAAGATAATGACGCCAATGGCCAGTAAATCATTCGTCTTAGCAACTCCAGATAATTATGAATATTTCTTATCTAGATACAATATGTTTTCATATATAGATGCATATAATACAACAAATGATCAGTATTTAGATGATGATAATGTAATTTATATTTTTGCTGTTCCAGATATTAATAAGAAACTAGCTAAAAACCAAGATTATTTTAATATTCCACAAGAAGAAATGTTTTTTGATCAAGGCGAATATGATGCAATGCATAAAGTAATAGAGGACAGTGGACAACAAATGGTAACTACTGAAGTTGTTTTCGTGAAACCTCAAATTAGGAAATATAGCATGGATATTAATATTAGATATTTTGAAGGTTATACTAAAGAAGAAATTTACAATTCTGTTAGAGGTAAAGTTTCTGAATATTTATTAAATATTACTAGAAGAGATAAGTTGCCTAAATCGGATATCATCTATATATTAGAAGAGATACAAGGCATTGATGCTGTGAATATTAAGTTTATTTCGGAAACTGAAGAAACTGCTAGAAGACTTGGTTACTATGAATCTGTTAATGTTAGTGTAGTTCCACAGGAACCAGTAACACTAGAAACAGTTGGGAATGGAAAGCAAAAATACGTTTTCTTTAAGAAGATTGAAGATGTTAAAGTTGTGAAAATCGATGAAACATCTAGTATCCCCGAAGATATTAAAGGATTAGATCAATGGGGTGACATTATAATGGAGAAAGAAGAAGTTGCAGTATTTAGAGGTGGATGGGAAGATAGAGATGGAGATGTTATAGAGGACGACGTATTAATAAATACAGAAGCTGCTATTAGTATAAACTTTGAAGCACAACCGGTTCCTAAAACTATTTACACTAGAGTACAGGCCGGAAATAGAAGAGCACTTAAATAATGGGATTATTCACAAACTTACTTGGCTATAAAGTAGCAAAGCGATATGATTTTTCAAAAACTAGGAAAGACGAAAGGCTTAATTCTGGTTTTAATTATCAGGATTTGGAACCAGGTGGATTTTTAGGAAGATCATTGTCTGGTCATATTCAGAGAAATCAAACAATACAACATTTCTTAATATTTCTTGATGACGCAATCAGAAATTTACTGAAAGGTGTAAGACATCTTAAAAATTATAAAAATTATACCGTCAAAGAAGACGATAAACAAACTAGATAATGTACGATAATTTAAGATTTTTTAGAGGGTTAGAATACGATTTAAATTTCGAGAAAGATGTTCTTGATGTTTGGAAAGGTACTGTGCATTTACCTGAAGTTTCTGAAGGGCTTTATGAAACTGTTAATCTTTTTATATTAGAGGAATCAATTTTTAAAGGAGATCCTAATATAAACTTTCCAATAGCGGAAGGCTCAGGTAATGAGAGTTTCGTATTTGAGTGGGAAGAGAATAACAGCAGAAACAGTAAATCTATTATATTATATGACATAGATCACACTGGAAATATACCTACTATCAAAGAAGTAAAATCGCGTTCAGTTGATTTATTAAATATTACACATGTTGATTCTGTAATTGACGGAGTTAAACACGTAAACATACAAGATAATACTGCTATACAACTTAACATAACTCTTAATTCTAAAATACCGGGTTCACACGCTAGAGATTTAAATTTATACCATGTAGCAGACAGTGTTAAAACATTAGTTGCCACTATAGAAATATATGGAGAGGTAGTTGCAGAAGACGAAAGACTTAAGTTTTTATTACAGAATTTCGGCGCTACTTTATCTGAATCTGATTTTATGTTATTTAAAGATCATGATATTAGTGAAATGTCACCTGATCATATTCTATTAAATAGAAAAAGAAAAGAACTTCTCTTAGAGTTACATAACATTAAACCATTTATTGGAACGTATAAAGCCATATTGAATGCAATAGATTTCTTTGGTTACGATAAACTTACCCTAAAAGAATACTGGTTAAACATTGATAACAGTGTTAAGAATTTTGGTAAATTATTTGCAATTCCAGTTCCACATTCTTCAGTTAGAGGTGAAAACACTAGAAAGAAACTAGCATTTAAACTACCTTCTAGTACTATGAAGAAAACTAGTAAGTTTAGTTTAGTATACAGATTGAATGAACCTAATGGAACGTTTGATCAATGGGATATACCTAATGTAACTGAATCGTTTGATTATACACCGGAAGAAGTTTTAATTAAATTATATGGATTAAAGGCTAAGTTACAAAAAGAGTACCTGCCATTACAATCCAGAATTATAGATATTACCGCTGAAGGCGATTATTTTACACAAAGAAACATAAATATATGGAACGTTCAAAATGGCATAGACTTTTTTAGTGAAGGTCATACTATTAAATTTGGGACTGTTCCTAATGATAGACAGCTTTACATTGAAGATCTTTCAATGGTACTAAAGTCTATGATGGATCAAAATGACGATGCTAGTAATTACACAACATTCTTAAATTTAGGAATAGGTAATGAAGACACATTGACTACTATACAAAGAACTGAACTAAAATCTATTTTTAATAAATTTTATGAAACGTATCATGATAGGGAATTACATTCATATAATCAGAATATTCCAATTGGTTGCCCAGTTTTATTAGACGGTACGGAGTCATTTGACGATATATGGGACGAGGCTAAATTTACATGGGAAGACGCACATGATCCTAACTCTAATCTTTTGATTACATGGAACGATTGGTGGAAAGTATGGGTTTATGAAATAGAATGGGTAGTTACTAACAAAGATGGGAGCTATGATCAGACATACAGAGGTGCGATTGATGACTACTTGATATTACCACTGATATTACCATACGAAGGCTTATATGACGTAGAGATGAGAACATATGATCTATTTGGACACAGGTCACACTATAGGACAAAGGATATTATTGACGTTAAATTAAAACAATTAGAATTATACGGCATGTATAAGTGGTTGGGTGATTTATCATGGTCAAGTAAAAAACTTTCATGGGACAAATCAGGTGGATATTGGGATTCTCCTCAGGATAATAAAACTGAAATAGATGATGCTATAGCAACTCTATACCTAACAATGGACAGGGCAAATTATATTCATTTTGAAGAAGATCAAGGTATTAGATTTTCTACGGTTAGAAGATACTTAGATATTTATTCTGAAACTGCATATAGCGAAACTACTGGACCATATGTTTGGGATGAATCAACATTTAAATGGACTGACAGTGAGCATTTAGCATGGGATTATATGAGAGTAGGGCCAGATTTGGCATCTAGTTTTAAAATAAATGACATTGAGCAATATGATACATTGGTTATAACTTATAAAGATCCTATTACGAAAGTTATTTCTATAGGTGAACATAAAATTCTCAATATGACGCCAACAACCATTAATGATATCAATGGTTGGACTCAAATAATGGATGAGTTAAACTCAAGTTTAGATCCTATTATTAGTAAATTTAATTTTAATGCTGTATTTGAAGATTCAGATGACAATGACATTAGCGATATATTTAAATTCATATTAGCAGTTGGCTGGGAATATTCAAAAACATATGATTTTGAAGAGGTAACTATTACAAAGATTAATCCAGCGTCTAATTCTAATATTAGTGGAGAAGTACATGTACAACATTTTAACCCAACATGGGATGATACTGTGATATTTAGTGATTATGCAGAAGTAGAAAGATCAACACACGTTACAATTTCTACAGATATTTCTAAGTTCCCTGGTAGTAAAAATGCCAAATGGACCATCACTAATATAACTAACCCAAAAATCACTGATATATACTATAATAATATGTGGCTTACGTACATTTTTAAAGAACCTGGATACTATTCAATTCAATTAGAAGCGGAAGACACTAATGGCAATAAAAACCTTGTAAAAAGGAACATGTTAAAAGTAAAATAATAAAACAAATAAAATGGCAAACATTACTGAAATTTTAGGAACTGACTCAGTTTCTTCATCGAGACCAATCATTAATAGTAACTTTGAGTTATTAAATGATGAACTGGCATCGGTTACTGCATTACTAAACCCAACAACACTGACATTGAGTGGAATTGCTAGCATTACTACTGCTTCTTTAGTAGTTGCGGTCGCTGGCACAAACTTATTCTTAGTAAATAGTTTAGGAGCAACAATGAACACGCCTGCTACATTTAGCGGTTCTTTAACAATTGGAGAATCATTATTGAAAAGCGGAGTTTTAGGTTCGGCTGCAGTACCAACAACACAAGTTACACCAACTTCTGTCACCGCTACTACATATTTTGTAAATGCAAATTTCACTCTACCTGAAGCAACTGATGGACAAGAGGTTACTGTTATCAATGTCGACGGGGATGCTAAATCAATATTAGCTGCAGTCAACGTAACACTTGCAGATACTTCTGTAGCGTTAAATGGTACAGGTTCTACAGTGACACTGAGATGTTTTAACAACACATGGTATGTTATATCGTCTCACAAAGTAACAATAGTATAAAAATAAACTTAAAGAATAGATGGCAACTCCTCTAGTTAGAATACCGCAGCCAATGGGCGGCACAATGTATGCTTTCGCATCTTCAGCGAGAGATATGACTAGGGCCTTTAACAGTTCAGATTTAAATTTTGAGTTTAGTAAATATGCTTTATTAGATCTTCCAGATTTTACTGATTCAGTTAACGGCTCTAACACAATAGATTTCGAAACAACTCTTAAGCAACCCTCGGGACAATCATATGTCGCTGGAATGCCTAATGTTGATTTCGCTCAAACATTTCAGAATTATGCCCTAAACCTAGAAGAGCTTCTATTAAAGGACGATGACTATGATCCAATTATTTTACAGTCGGATGCTGAAAAGATATTTTTTAAATGGATGTCTTCATTAGGTGCTGTAGATTTTATAGCTGCAGATTCTAATCAAACACTTGTTGGTAATTATACTGAAAAGGTTAACGGTACTTTAGCGAGTGAGAATTATGATAGAATTGTAAAGTACTTAGGAACTATTGATGTAGAAAATGATGTGGCATACCAAGGTAATGCATACCATGAAGTTTATATTAATGTACCAACTTCTGTTGGATACACACCTACTATTTTATTTAAACCAACAAACTATAATACAACAGCAACCAAATTATATGCTTCTGATTATATAGAGGGCAGAGAGGGTCAAACACACCCTGACCCGAACATTAATATTGATGCAGTTGTTGATGATTATACGGTAAGCAGTGGAGCATTTTACGATATACAAACTAATGCAACAAACAGTGTTGGAATTCAATTTGATTCTAGCGCATATGAAGAAATTAATAATAGCACTGATGTTAAATCTCTTTTAGATTTTGCTAAAAAAGGTCAAAAGTTTAGTTTTAACGCAGTTCTTGTTTACTATGATATTTATAGTGAATCAGTCTCTGCAAACAGAGCGACTAACTTATACGGTATCTTGATATTAGATGATATTCAAGATGCATATGGTCCAGGTTCTAAAATTAATGAACAATCAAAGTTTAAGCCAAATGAAGTAACAGGTTTAAATGGTAATGCATTCTCGTTAAAATTAAATTTAAAATTTAATTCATCACTTGATAATGTAGGTGTAGAAACATCAATTAATGATTTTACTACATTTTCTATGGATTTATTCATGGACACTACTACTGCATTAGAAAACGCAACAGAATTATTATTACAAGCAAATAATAGATACTCTAAAATTGTAGATAGATTAGATGCCATAGAAACTCTAACATCTTCTAGTGACAATACTGCAAACATTTTAAATAGATTATTTGCTTTAGAAGAAGATTTTCAAAACGCATCTGTTCAGTTGGCCGATTCTAACTCTTTATTAGAGTTAATTACAAAGGCGCATAATAAGATCAATAATTTAATTGATGGAACCATTCCTGTAGAATTACAATATAACACAGATGTTTTATTTGCAGGTAAAGGTACAGAAGTTGACAAATCTATTCCTAATAAAATAAAAATTAACAGTACGGTAGACGGATATAAGTTAAACACACCATATCTTTGGAATATGGCTGCAAAAGCAATTGCGACGCAGTTATCTACTGATGTGCAGTTTGATTCAGGTGTCGCTGGAAACGGATCATCTAAATTCGCAGTTTGGACTAGACTTGAAATATTCACAAATAGATTAAGTCTTAAAGGATTAATCTCTTCTGATCCTGAAAGTAATCTTAATATATACATTGACGACAGTTTAGTTGCTTGGAAAAGTGGACAGACTTTTAAAATTACATTTGATCCAATCAATATGTCTGGCAATAATATTAAAATATGGACAGGAGCAACAACAGGCTTTAATCAATTAATAGCAGATATTGATTCAACACAATTAATAACAAATAAACCATATATTGAAGTAGTGTGTATTGATTCCACTAACTATCAATTTGAAGCAGATATTTTAAGATAATATGAATACTAACAACTCTATTTCTAATTCGCTCAAGAAACTACTTGAAATTAACTCTAACTCTTTAAGAACGTTTGAGAGAATTAATGAGGCGATAACCACAGATCAAAAAGATGTACCACTTGAGTTACTAACTGAAGATGGAACTAAAACTGTTTATGTACCTTCATTTGGTTACATGAAAAGAGAATTAGAGAGATTAGACGTTAACTTAAAATCTTTAGCAGGATTGGGTAAAGGTAATACTAGGATTAAGTTACCAGATGGTACATATCAGAGTATTATTACTACTAGATTAAAAACACCAGCTAATGATATTACTAGTTTTTCTAGACCAGTAAATTTTTCAACTAAATCAAATTATTTCTTTGAGGATTTCTTAAACCCTATATTGACGACATCATTTAATGTGGGTGGTCAAATTCCAAATAACACAGAAAGAATTTTAGTCAAAAGAATTTTATTAGATTCAAGTAACGCAGTTACTGTTGATTATTTTAATGCTAATTTTAAAAACAAAGAAGGACTAGATTATTCTACTGTAATTAGAGATATTGCAAACAATAATTTAACATATACATTAGACGAAGATACTCGTGATTTACCATATAAAACAGTACAATTCTCTGGTAAGTTTGACGTATTAAAAATCAGCAACTCAAAAAGAGAAGTGCTTGTTAATTCAAGTAGCGGATCAGGAGCTGGAGCTGGAGCATTAGTTAAAAGAGCTATAAAATTATATACACTTGATTCGTTAACATATAACGATTCTAATAAAGATTTAAAAAACACAGAGTTATTAAAAGTAGGTGATGAATTAATGGTCCAAAGCGGAGCAAGAAACACCAGGTATAAAATAACAAGAATTGATGGTTCAACTAATCAAGTAGAATTATTAATAATTGAAGGATATGAATCAATTAAAATAGGTGCCAATCTACTTGGAATTTATAAGAATGACAATAATGATTTAACGGTTAATGTTAATGTAGGATTTAATGAAAGAGTTTTAATATTTGTTAAAGCGATCGATCCTGATTCTAAAATGTTAGCTGAATCATGGTCACCTGGAATTGGATTGTACACTAATGAATTAACACTAATTCAAGTCGATGGTTCAAATATACGATTAGACGATTACTATAAGGAAGAGGTTTCTGATTTTGGAAAATATATCAGTGCTCTTAAAGAGGACTCTATTCCTCCTGCTACTTTAGGTATCACACCTGATGCTCCGGCATTGGAACTTAACAACTTTAAGGTAGTACAAATTAACTCTCACCTGACGGCTAACGATACTTCTGATAAGATTAAGAAATTATCAGCTGATAAAATTAATGTTGAAGAGAAGATTAAAAAATTAGATGAGACTATAGTTAAAAAGAGGTCAGAGATTTCTACTAAGAAATATGAATCTAATATCCAGAAAGATAAAGATAGAAATGCTCTAAATGCTCTTATTACAGAGAGAACTAGTGAAACTAGTCTATATAATAGTATTGTAAATCAAATTCAATCTCTAGCATCTGGTAATAGTGCAACTAAAGTTTCTCCTAAATATAGAGTTAGAGGTTTTTGGGAAGTACCAAGCCCTAAAAAAGTTGCCGACACGGTTGATCAAAATATTGTAAAATTTGTTGTACAATATAGATATTTGTCAACTAGTGGAAAGGCAAGCGAAGTTACTCAACTTCCATTCACAGAAGGTACTAGACAGAAAACTGCGGTATTTTCTAATTGGAATGAAATACAAACTAAGGTCAGAGACAGATATAGAAACGCCTCTACTAGAAAGTTTGAATGGAAAGATAGTTTAGTTGAAGATGCACAGGCTGTAAACTTTAATCAGTTGGATATTTCTATCAATGAAGGAGAATTAATTGAAATTAGAGCTAAGTCTGTTTCTGAAGCAGGTTATCCTGCAAACCCAATATATTCTGATTGGTCAGAAGCAATCACTATTGATTTTCCAATAGCTGAAATAGACACAACTAATGTTGATGTGCTTATAATGACAAATGCTGCGGAAACAGCATCAGTTAAAATTTCACAGGAACTTACTTCTAAAGGAGTATTTTCACACATTAATGATTCATTTAGTGCCAATGAAAAGTATTATGCACACAGTGCAACTAGTATTGCTTCTGGATTTCTATCAGCTGAGCAAAAACCAATATCGGTTTATGATAAGATTGCAGAATTAGAAGCACAAATCGCGGGACTTAAAGACACTGTTGAAGTTGAAATAGGCGAGTTGATAGTTAAAATAATGGATGAAGACGGTACAGTAACTGTCATCAATAACGATACTAAAAATGAAATATTTGCAGGTTACTATACTGATGAGGTTGCAAGTTTAACTATTAAGAAGGGCCATATTGTCACAAAGACATTTAAACTTCTTTTGGAAAATACTAAAGCTACTAAATTAGAACTAGTTTCTAGATTAATAGGTGATAGAAATTTACCGGCATATAGATCAACTTCTACAATATCTACAATATCCTCTAATGGATTTGGTGTAAAATTAAATGACAGTGGAAATACTGACGTAGACAATAAGGTTAGTTCTGATAATTATTATACATCTGAAGGTAAATATGATTTAGTGCCTATTCAATACCAAAATATTGATAATACATCTATATCGTCATATGACTTATTGGCAGAGGCGCCATATCAATCAGCACAAAGACGTGGTCAATTTGTATATTCTAGATTTATGGATATAGCAAATCAAAACCCGCTATACACTACTGAATCACTATTGGACACAACTGGTGGCGGTAACAGTTTTATTAATTACGAATACAGTTTAAATTACGCGGATTTTCAAGGAACAGATTCTGTAACCCTAGAGAGTGTCACTGGTGATGGAGATTCAGTTGATTTTATATGGACTGGAACATTCGGCAGATCAAGCCTTGGAGTTTCGGCTAATGCCGACATATCTAGTGACTTTAGTTCGTCTAAAGTTGACGTATGTAGTATTGGTACTATAGGAGCTGCAAATTATAATAATGGTTTGTTTCTTCATAAGGACCACCCAGATTTAGAAAATCTATATCAGGATTTACAAGATAACGGCTCGTCCAATAATGCAAATGTAACTGTTGCTGAACAACAAACCAATATTCAAACCTTAGTAAATAACGCTCTATATACTATGCCAATACCATCTACGTATGCTACTGGAACTTCATATGTATATAGTGGTTTAGCAATAGGTTCTTCATTCTCACCTTCTGCTGTAAACGCTAATAAGGCAACCAAACAATTAGCGTTTCAGAAAACTTCAAATTTAATTACTGAAGGAGATAGAACCTTCAAAATGTCATTCGACGCAAATGATCAATATCTTTTAGGTGGAAGATCATGTGGTGCGTTCTTATTCTTATCGCCTATTAATTTAAATACATTAAAAGTCGGGGGTGATACACGTCAAAGTAGAAAAAATATAAAAAAGAAAGTTGGTAATTTAGATAGCTCTAGTGCACTTTCAGTAGATATTGTTTTCCAGTACAGGATGACAGATTACTTTGGAAATGATTCCGATTCTGATATAGGTAGAGTTGGGGGACAAGCTAAATTAAGATTTCCTAATTTAACATATACCAAGAAGATAGGATTAGACATTTTTGATAAGTATGACCAACAATTCTCATTTGATTTAGAGGTATTTGCTAAATACAGCCCAAGAGGTAAAAACTTAAACTCTATCAGAGCTGCAAAATTGACTAGATTCGGTAACTAATTAAATCTTGATATATATAAAACAGATAATAGAACTGTCTATATAAAAAGATTTAAATAAATGGCCGTAACATCGATTTTACTTAAAACCAACGGAGAGACAACGAGCGCACTATCATGCTCAAACACTTCTGTTGGTACACGCACATTAGATTATGATGATGCAAATCCAATCACTATTGGTGTAACGATATTATATGAAACGTTTGACACTGTTCATTTTATAGGCGGAGACCTATGGTACGTACTGGATAGTGGAACAAAAACATATCAAATAAATAATAGCGGTGTGGTGATTGACATATCATCATGTTTGCCACCGACTGCAACACCAGTTCCGACTGCAACGCCAGTTCCGACTGCAACGCCAGTTCCGACTGCAACGCCAGTTCCGACTGCAACACCAGGTCCGACTGCAACACCAGATATATTGGCTCCAATAATATTGATTACAGGGCAAAATCCTTATCAAATTGAAGTCTCCTCTACATATAATGATGCCGGCGCTACTGCTGATGGTGGAGAAACAGTTACTTCTACTGGAACTGTTGATACCTCAACAGTTGGAGTGTATACTATTACTTACTCAGCTACTGATGCTGCTAATAATACAGGAACTGCTAATAGAACAGTGAATGTAGTTGACACTACTATTCCAGTAATTACCTTATCAGGTGCTAATCCCCTAAACATTAATGTTAATAGTGCATATGTTGATCCTGGATATACTGCAACTGATAACTATGACGGTGATATTACAAGCACCGTAAGCATTAGTGGAGACACAGTAGATGTCAGTACAGTGGGTGTATACACAATTACTTACAATGTAACTGATGCAGCAACAAATCCAGCTGTTCCAAAAACTAGAACTGTAAATGTAAACGACACTTCAGCTCCAGTTCCAGACGACGCAACATATGATGTTGCATGGAATAGTTTTAAAAACATCATGTTAACTGCAACTGATAATGTAGACTTAAGCGGGGATTTAACATATACTATAGAAACTAATCCCAGTAAAGGTACTTTATCTACGCTCAGTGGTAATACAATTACATACACACATACTGACACTGTATACGGCTCGGATTCTTTTACTTTTAAAGCTACAGATTCAGAAAACAACGTTTCAAACATTGGTACTATTACATTAAATCCATTAAACAGTGCACCTGTAATAACTGGACCCAATATAGTTACTTTATTGCAAACAGAAATAGCAAGCTTTTCTATTGGAATCTCTGATAGCGATAGCGATGCTGTAAATATTGTAGAAATAACTGCAGTTGCAAATGGTACGATATCTACAACGACGACTACATCAGGGTTAGAGGTAACATATACACCTAATGTTGGACATTCTGGCGGTGATCAATGGATTATCAAAGGAGAAGATTCTAAAGGTGAAAGCTCAAACACATTAACGATTAATTTTGCTATTGAAGCGGTTCCTTATTTCGAAATGAATGCAGGCTCTTATGGAAGTGACGAAAGTGAATTATGTCTTGCAGATACACCCTTTATATTATATGGTAAAACTTTACAGGCTAACAATGCAGTAGGCTTGGCGGTTGGAAATACATTATATCAAGATAATAATTTGACGAATCCATTAACATGGACCGGAAGCGGGGATAATTCATTCCCTGTTTCAGATACAAGTGGAAAGCGTATACTTACTATTGATACCAATGGTTTAATCACAGCAATAGCTGATTCATGTGGGGACGATGTTGATTCAACATCAACTGACGTCAAATATGCAACAAATGCCATAGCATTTTGCGAAGGAGATACAGAGAACACTAGTGTATGGTATAACGGAACAGCCGAACAAACACTAGCAGAACTGGTTGCTGCAGGAATACCTCTTTTTATCGACAAGTATTCTTCTGATTTATACACCCTAACAGAAGGCGCCACATTGCAAGGTGTTATAGATAGTGGAATTTATAGTGGAATTAACGAAAATATTCGATATTATAAGAGATCTACTGTAAACAATTGGGGTGCAACTGGTGATGTTGTAGATCCATATTTATGGAAATGTGAAGAACCAGTGGTTAATACGGTTCATGAATTAACATCAATATACAAATCAAATTTAACCGATCCTGGTATAAATGAATTTTGTCAAGCGACACAGTCGGTTGTAAGTTTGTTTTATGTTTTACCAGAAGGTGTTAATCCATATACTAATCTTATATCATTAGCTCAATCTAACACGTTAGTTTATATGTCATATGACGGTGCACTAGGTGAAGATCCAATTGATTTATTTGAATCTAATGTATTTTCAACCACCAGCAACACTGACGTGAATACTGAGTATTTAATTTGGGAAAATACTGGAGACGGTATAAATTTAAAATGGTTAGGATATGATAATAACGGGCTCGTTGCTTTTGGTAATCAAATCACGGTAACTGGTAAATGTTCGAGTTACGAAAAACCAGCATTAACTTCAGTCTCAAGGAGTAATATTGATGGAACTGAATTTTCTAACAACTCAGTATTCTATGCATTTTATTCATGCGATCCTGAAATAGAAGGTCCGGAATTAGGTAATGAAACAGAAACATTATTTTGGCCAATATATGTCATAGACAGCTTACACCTGGATTCTTCTGGAGATACAGGTAGTTATATAAAAGATTTTATAGATACTTTATCATTCGACAATGTGATAAAGACCAGTGACTTTGGAAGTTGTTTAGAGTACGCGTTTAAAATAGTAGCAGAAGATTTAGACGATGCTATTTCAATATTAAATAAAGACTTTGAGCTTACTTCAAAACAAAGGACAGTGGTTTCAAGTGGCACAAGAATAGGTTTAGGTAGTGAAAGCACAGTAAATGTTTATGAAAATTCAGAATCAAGTGAGTGTGTTTCAGGTGTTACGTCTAATATTTTAAATACGTACACATTCCCAATAGTTCCTAACTATGACAATATTAACGCTAGACCTAACTTTAATACTCAAACAAATTATAAATTAGATCACGTAGCTAAGCCTTTGGTGAGAACCAATCCTAAACTTTCAGGTAATATAAAAATAGTAACTGATTCAAATGATACGGTTTATTTAGAAAGTATTAGTGCAAATGCAGAACTATCTTCTATAAAATATAAAAAGTATCCTATTAATCCAAATGGTTTTTATTCAACTGATGTTGCAAAATTCTTTAAATCAACAAGTACACCTTCTGATTTAATTTATTTAACCAAAAGAGCTAATTCTGATTTAACGATCTTAAATTCATATGACAAACAAATAGAAGAAGAGTATCAATATGGTACCACTTATAATTATTCAAAAAATTATACAGAGGGTTATAGAATGTTTGCACCTATATGGGCAGATAATAACATGCCAAGTAATTTTGTTATATTTAGAGTTAAAAATCCAACAGATGCTGATTCAACAAACACGTCTAATTTTGATAGAATTGATGACATGCTCAGTAATGCAGAGATAATTAAAACGTTTGATTTATCTAAATCTTCTAATTTAGGTAAGTATATTAGATCACATGTACAACAAGAGACATTCCCTAAATCGCCTATTACAGTTTCATTTGATAAAGGCGAGACGACTAATTACAATGGTATTGATATTAAATCTGGTGAAATTACAAGTAAAGGTGAATACATTTTTAAGGATTTCGTCGAGACTGACAAGCCCTTAATTGAAGCCAATGATTTTATCACTGATGGTTTTAGAAGAAATGACATGCTATGTGCAAATCTATTAAACTTAGAATTTTTATTCGATGACGCGGATGCTGCCGATTATGAGGTAAACAGATATTTTGGACTATATGTTGATGCTATAGATTCTGGTAATGGAGAAATAAACTCTATAAATAATAACATTGTTAAATTTAGTAAGGTAAATTCTTTGGTAAACCCCGAAGATCCTAATACTGCCATACCTAGTCATAAACAAATGTCAACTACACCTACTCTTGGTTATGTTAAAATAAACGATATTTTTTATAAGATTTCTAATTCGGGATTATATGATCCTGTTAAATTAGAGGTTAAAATAGACACATCTTCTGATGTTGTTGAAAAATCTATTGGAATTTCACATGTTGGCAGATCTGTTAATTTAACAGAAAATAATGAAAGAGGATATGATTTTGTTAAAATGTCTATTATTGATACACCTGAAACCGGTGATAAAATAGCGGCAATTGAATCTAGAGAAGAATCCTATGAATTTACTTTTATAAAGCATACTCCTGGAGAAATAATCAACATAAACATAGAAGATTCAACCGGAACATATTTGTTTAGTTTTAGTACAGCCTCTTTATTTCATGGAACCAATGTTTCAACAGAACAAAACATGAAAGTTTCATTTGCTGCACTACCGATAGGATTAAACTCTTACCTGGACTTGTCGGTTAATCCTATCACTAAGTCCTTTGTTATAACTGAAAATAAAACCAATTTAGGCGATTTAAATATGTCTATTTCTGGAGCTTTAAGTTCTATTATTAGAATAGATCAACTACAAACTAACGTTGAAATTCAAAATGCAACGTACGTTGCTATATACAATTTACCTAAAGGAACTTATAATGGCAGATTTTTCTCCAATCAAGGTAGCTTTGGCGATGTAGCTTCAGCGCTTTCAGCAGCAATAAATGATGATAAAGACTCGTCGCTAGAATCTTATAACATCGGAGCTGATCTTTGGGTGAAATCTAAAGTGCCGGGTTATAGATTATTACAACATACTGTATTAGTAAATAAAGAGAATGTTGTTGATTTTATAAATGTTAGAAATTTAGATCTAAGTAACATACTAAAACTTAGAAGTGGCGATGACACTGTACTTTCACAATGGTATGCACATTATCTAAATGGTGGTAATTCAACCGGGAAATCAATATTTGTTGATAACACAACTCTTAGTGAAATTTCTATTGGTGATTATCTAGAAACTAGACTAGACAGTGTATACAATAGAGTATTAGACATAGTTGAAGATATTACTGTACCTAATTCTATTAATTCTAAATTAATTTTAAAATTAAAATCTGATTTAAATGAAGGTGAGAATAGAGTATTTAACGAGAATGTAGTAGACATTGGTTTGTTTTCTGCATACAATGTGTATGACATGAACTTTGATTTCTATGACGAAACTAATTCTAAATTAAAAGAATTAGAATATGAAGTTAGAGATAATATTCAATATGAGCCTTATGAAAATGCATTGTCAGAAATTGATCCTATTACTGGAGAGTTTAACACTATATTATCGGCTAATGATATTTTTAACGATGACTTCGCGCTTGAACCAATAAATTATTTTTCTAATCTTTCAGGTATTTTAAGTGAAGAGTCTATTGATGAGACCTTATCTGAAAATATTACTAGTGAATTCGATAGATTAAAAGAAAATCAACTTAAAGAATTTTCTACTAATTCAAGAATTGTACCTAATATTAATAAGTGGGTGCTAAAAGATTCGTTAACTGTCAGAGATCAGCCGTATTATTTAAATACAAACGAGGCATTTGGTAGAACTAACTTTTCACCTGATATTAGTGTAACGGGAAGAAGCAAGGACGACATGTCGCATGAATGGTTTTATATGGATAAAAAACCAAAGTATTTAAAATACAATGAATTAAATGATACGTTCTCATACGTAAACTTCATTGAGGATTTTGATCTAACTCCTGATTTATTTAAGAGTACCAAGAACAATTACTTTGATAAGTTTATGATTACTGAAGGTTTTGAAAAGAATTTGAATCAAGAAGACTTAGTGGACATCTCTGATAAATTCCGAGAGTTTACTGGAGAATATTTAAACCAAGATGATATTAATAATACATTCTTTAAAACAGAATTAAAGAAAAAGTATACATTAATTGATGGCGGTAGTAGTGACTCCTTTGCTAATACTATATTCAAGGGTTTAAAAGTTACTTTAAAAAATAGAAAGGAGTTTGTTAATAAAACTGCACTAGATTTTGTTGGTAGCTCAGAGTTTAATGGTTATAAATTTAGTATTTTACTAAAAACAAAAACGGATGTTTCATCTAATGATTTAGATTTTGAAGTTATTCAAAATAAGAAGTATAAATTTGTAATATTTTTTATTACATTAGATTTAAGTGACTATTGGGTAAAAGATAATATGAATAGAAAACTATTATATGAAATGAATCATAAAATAGTATATGATCAATCAAGAGAAGACTACATATATGCCAATACTGAGTTTGACGGGGCATTGGATTGGAGCGCAATTGACACTTCAGATGGCGCGCCATTTGAGTTAAACGGTATTAGTCATTTTGACGGTAGTCAACCAAATTTCTTGAATCAAATATTATTAGGTGCAAATGGACTATATGGTGACGTAATAATGGACCTTTATCCTAATACGCCGGGTAATACTTTATATAAATTTAAAATATTCGGTGTTGAGGGTGATAATTTGTTAAAAATACAATCACTTCCAGTAAATGTATCTGATCCTAATGATATACTAGACATTGCGTATTTACCTAATTACATTCAAAGAAAAATAAAGTATTACGTAAGTGACGGTGGTACTAATGTCCACAAAAACATATTGGAAAAACTTTCTATTAATGAAGTATCGAATATGGTTAATCTAAATGATGATAGTATTACATACACCACAGTACAAGAGGATGGAACAATTAATAATAGTAGATTTACTATTAATTTTGAAGACGGTAGCGAAATTATAAAATATGCTACATTATCAGTGGAAGAGGACAACGATAAACCTAAGAGTTTTAAACTGTTTAAAGGTATTATTGGATATAACTTAGTCAGAGACAAAGATGCTTCCTATTATCCGTTTCTGATTAGACATGGAGGAAATTATACGGTAGATTTTAAACCTGTTATTACGTTCACTGACATGTACACTCATTTTAAATCAAATAGGGTTCAATCTACTGCCGATGCAAGAGAGATTGGATTTGAATCAGAAATATACAAACACTCTTTGTCAAATGCATATGAATTACAGACCGCTAAATCATATTATGAAAGATACAATAGATGTGGAACTACATTCAATGTAGGCTTGATACATGATGACGGATCACATGATAGAAATTGGGGTATTATAAAAAATCATTTCTATCACAAGGTAAATGAAATAAACCCACAAGGTGTCACTAAATTATCGGAATCTTCAGATAAATTACCATTATATCCACTGATTGATGAGATTGCAATTTCTAAGAAAGATGTCAATGTGTTTAGATCTTCTTGGGACGCTGGTTATTATACTAGATCATTTTCTGGTGGAAAATCAGAAGAGATTCCTGGAACATTAGATAACACTGAAGAAAGATCTTACTTTGCATCTAGTATGATGAAAGTAAAGAACGAATATGATGTAACATCGTTTACATATGAAAATGTTAAAAGTCAAGAAGATTTAGACGATATACTTAGAAACTCTATTAATAGTGCTGAAGTAATATTCTTTGAAGATAAGACTCAAATTGTTGCAGATTTCTATATTGCTGATGCTACTACTAGATTGTTAAGAAATGATGGAGTATTAGATAGAATTAAAAAGTATGTAAGTGCTGAAGATTCTGCAGGTGATAAGACTACTTTGATAGATGATGCTGATTTTTATATAAATAAAAATATTATTGAGAAATTCGTAGTAGATTCTATATCTCTTTACACTAAGAGATTCAAGGGACGTTCTTCGTCTATAATAGATGTTGAAAACTCAGATAATATTGGTGATGGAGGATTTTCCCCTGACAATAATTTTATATTTAAATCACATAAACAAAAGCCTATGAATTTTAGGTTGATATATAATAAAAGATTAGGATATTCTTACGACATTAAACCTATGATAAAAATAAAGTCATAAAATGGCAATTAACATTCAAGAGATATTACACCCGAGCGATTCAGACTCTATAAAGTTTGAGAAGATTAATTACAATTTCGATCAGATTTTAGCAAATGGTGGTGGACCAATTGGACCAAAGGGCCAAAAAGGTGACCAAGGTTTAGTTGGATCTACTGGGCAAAAAGGTGATAAAGGTGATAAAGGTGATACTGGTCTTCAAGGAGAATCAGGAGCCAGCGATAGCCCGTGGTACAAAGTAGAAATAGATGGAAACAATGATGGAAACAATGAAATCACTATTCTAAAACCAAAAAGAGGCACAGATTTAAACATACCTATCATATGGTTGGGTGATGATACTTTCACTGAAGATGTGAACAACGGAGAAGTTGATACCAATGCTAGATTAACTATAGCCAAAGACAATATCTTTGAAAACTATATAAAATTACACCACGCAAGTGATAAGGGTTTAGTTTTAACCAGTAGCGAAGAAGCTGGATTTTCTAAGTTTAATTTTCAGAACGCATTCGGTAGTACATCATTAGAATTTGGAATTACTACTGACAAAATAACATTTTATGCTAATACTGCGCCATTCACTGTGCATGGTTCCGGTATTAATTTAAAATCATTAGGATCAACTAATATTAAATTAGAAACTGGAGGTACCGGTATATTAGATGTAGATATTAATGCAGACTTTAAAGGTTATTTAAAATTACCTACAGGTACAACAGGTCAAAGGCCTACTACACCTCAAGTAGGTATGATTAGATTTAATACAAACTTGGACATAGTAGAATCATATTATGATAATGGTGGTTCTCCAATATGGAGAGAACTATGTACTGATTGTGGAAGTGCAGTTGCAGATAGTATTGGAATTATAGGAGGAATCATTGATGCAAATGCAGATGGTTCACCAAGAAATAATACTATAAGTATTTCTGGTGGAAATATCGATGCAATCGCAGATGGAAGTCCAGTATCTAATGCTACTATAACTAGAACCGGTAGTGCAAATACAAATGTGGTATATAACTCTCCACAGACTGTATATTTATTATATAGTATAACACCAACGAGTGTTGATCCAGGCCCTAACGATACTACTGTAAGTGATACTGGTTTAACAATTACAAATGAGCCTAGCAATAATAGATTAAAAGTAATTACATCAACCAGGGCTGTTGGTTTAGCATGGACTATAACTGTTAAACACCCAGATGATGCGTCTAAAACAATATCTTGGACTATTACACCGATATCTGCAAATTCACCAACTCCAACACCTACTTCAGGCAGTGGAGCAGGACCGACTGCAACTCCGGTTCCACCGACACCAACACCTACTTCAGGTAGTGGAAGTGGAAGTGGACCAACACCAACGTTTACGTTCGCAACTAATACAACATCTGGTAATAGATTTATATTTGCGCCTCTATCAAGTTATACTGACGTGGCTTATACTATCATAGGAGATGGTATTTCAAGTCCAGCTACACCTAGTAATTTTTCAACTACTGGAGTTAGTGGAACAAATCAATCTGGACCGACTGGATCAAACGATAATATTACGTTTACTGGAGTTTATAGGTTTACAAAAAATATGTCACCTGTTAGTGATTTGAATGTTAATTGTACAGTCGATGCGACATACAACACATCTGACACATGGTATTGTACTCTTGAATCCGGTTCAGTAAAATAAAAAGAATATATAAATAAACACAAACAATAAAATGGCAGCAAACGATTATACAAGAACGGTCAATATTACACCACTAAGCACTGCTTATTCGTGGGATACACCTCCATCATGGATAACTATCACACAAGTTGGCAGTTCTAATGATTGGACAATCACATTAGCATCTAATTCTGGGGCAGCAAGAAACGCAACGCTTACAGTTAGACATGCCAATACAACAACCATTGATACTATTACGGTTAGTCAATTAGGAGGAGTGGTTGCAAATCCTACTGCAACACCGGTCCCACCGACGCCAACACCTACTTCAGGAAGTGGAGCAGGACCGACTGCAACACCAGTCCAACCGACTGCAACACCACAACCAACACCAACGTTTACATTCGCAACTAATACAACATCTAATAATAGATTTATATTTACTACTGCGATACAAACCGCTGATGTGTATTATACTATTCAAGGTGATGGTGAATCAAGTCCAGTTACTCCTTCAAATTTTTCAACTTCTGGAATTAGTGGAACAAATGTATCTGGACCTACTGTAACAAACAACAACGATGTGTTTACTGGAGTTTATAGGTTTACAAAAACTTTTTCGCCAATTAATACCATGAATATTAATTGTACAGTTACTGCACCACCTAACACGTTTGATACATGGTATTGTACTCTTGAAACAGGTATTCCAAACAACCCAACTGCGACGCCATTACCAACACTGTTTCCAACGGCGACACCATACGTTTCCGGAGGAGGAGGAAGCGGAGGCGGATGTCACGTATCTGGAGAATTAATTACATTAGCTGATGGTCAAACTAAATTGGTTGAAGACATAATAATAGGTGATATCTTGTTGTCTATTGATTTTGAAGGACTCAACATAAGCGGAGAATACAATGATTGGAAGAAAACTGAGGAGACATTAGTATCTGAATATACTAGTACTGTTGTTACTAACGTTACTATTTTGGACTTCTTTAGATATTTTAATATAAATGCTGGCTTACTAAAAATTACAGAGGAGCATCCTGTTCTAATAAAAGATAATTTAGGTGATATTTACTTTAAACAAGTAAAAGACATTGTTGTAAACGATAGTTTATTAAATGAAAATAATGTATGGATAAAAATAGATTCTGTAGAATTAGTAACAGTACCTGAGAAGTTTACGACGTATGCACTAGATGTTGAAGAATCTGATGTGTATTTTGCAAATAATATAGTTGTACACAATGTTGAATCTTTTGAAAAAGAATTACCCCTTTAATATACAGAACTTAAAATTAAAATCAGAAATTGAATATATTTAAAAAAATAACATCTAATAAGAACGCCCTCACATTTGTGCTGGGTGCTCTTTTTGTTTTATTGTTTTTAAGGCAATGTGATCAAGTTTCTTCTTTAAAACAGGATGTTAAATATGCTAAAGAAGATGCAAACATTTCTTTAAACAATTTAAAAGCATCACAGGACTCTATTAACATTATTATAAGCAAAAATGGAGATCAGTTAGCACAGATAAGATCATATGAAGTAGATTTATCTATTAAGAATAATGATCTTGTTAAAATGACAAACAAATACAAAGATGCATTAAACTTGAACGACGACTTAAGTAATGTAAATTCTTTAATCTCTGCTGAATTAGAAATAAAAGATAGTTTAATAGCTAATGCAAGCGTAACTCAAATAGATTCAACTACAGCTGAAGTTAAATATAATTCATTTTTGGATTATGGTAATGGTAATAGCAGAACATTATTTGGTACATCTACTTTAAAATATGATTTTGGTAAATTCAATGTACTAGATAGTAAATTTGAATTATCTCAGACACTGAGCCTGATGGCTGCAATAGAAAATGTTGACGGAGCAGATAGAATTAAATTAAGTACTAGTTATCCTGGAATAAAGATAACAGATATTGAAAATATAAATTTAATAAACACTCGATTAAATAGAAAGATAGAAAAGAAAGCTGGATGGTCTATTGGAATTGGTGTTGGTTATGGAATAAACTTAAATAATAATCAAGTAATTAGCACTGGTCCTTCAATTGGAATAGGTCTATTTTATTCACCTAAATGGTTGAGATTTTAAAATAATATAAATAAATGGCACAATCATCAAGATATTTTTATTTAGACTCTGATATTTTATTAGAGTTCATTTACCACGACCAAGGAAATCCTTCTAAGTATCAGATAGAAGTCGATGACAATGGGAGTGAGGTAAAATTCTTAGACACTATTAAGGGTGACTATACACAAGAGAGACACTTGATTAATGAATTAGGAAGCGCAGTTGTTAATTTTGACGTAGCAGAAATTAGTGGATACTTATCGGTTGAAAACTTTGCGGCAAGAACTCTTCTTTTACAGAATGGTAAAACTTATAAATTTAATTTAAGTCAATTAACTAACCCTAATCTTTTTAGCATCAGTGGATCTTTGGGAATTTACTCATATTCTGATACTACTAAGATTGCACAATTTACACCTAATCAAAACGGAATTATTGAGTATTCATGTGAAGGCCTTATTGGTGGTAAAATTATAGTTGATACTAGAGCTAATCCATTATTTGCAAACCCTGACGAAAACACAGGTAATGATATTAATCAAACCATTGGTAGATATCACGCCGTACAATCAGATGATTCTGGTACAAAATACGCACTACTTGGATACGATTCTACTGGTGATTATGACATGTTTAATTATGTTAATAATAATGTAGATTGGAAAGGTGGTAACGAAACAGATTTATTGAATTCACAAACTAATGCTACTTCAAATATTAATTATATTAAATATGATAGTATTAGATTACACTTAAGGAGTGGATATAGTTTTGCTGGAAGAGGGTATGAAGGATTCTTATTTCAGATAAAGGCTAGAAGAAATAACGGTGTAAGAAACAACTTAACGCAATTAGTATATTTAAATACTAGTAACTATGAGTATGCTAATCCTAAACCATTTGTATTAGGTGAATCTTTATGGAGTAAATTTATTGATTTAAAGGTACCAACACTAGTTGAACAGAATGAAGAGTTTAATGATTTATTTTATGGAGATGGTACTCTAGGTTCTAGTGATCTAGATATAACTTCTAATTATGAACTTTCGTTTAAACTCATTGATAGATTAGAAACATTTAACGGATATGATTACTTTATCACTGGTGAAGAAAATAAGTTTACAGTTTCTAGAGAAGATGAGTATCAGGATTTTACAGTGGTAGTTGAAGATGCTGAAGATGGAGATTATTTTAAAATATATGGAGAAAAAGACAATTCTATAGGGGCATTTGAAGGTTATATCTTAAATCAAATAAGTGCAACTTCTGATGATATTGTTGTTATGTTCGATGTAGATATTTTTGAAACATTAGGTGTTGCAGAAATTAAAACATTCCAAACATCATATACACAATATGAAGATTTTAATACACCTATAGTATTTAGACCTGTTATTATTAATAGTAACATAGCATCTAGTTTTTCAATAGATGTGACTATGCGTATTTGGAATCAAACTGATAATACGCAAATAGTGAAACGTGCAAGTTTATCTATTAATCAAGCCGCAAAATATGGTAAGAGATTAAATAAACTTAAAATTAATTCACCTAATCAACTAACTGAAGTTTACAATGTTTTACCTCAACTAGCATCTAATAAAATAATAGAAGGTATCTTTACAGACAATTTACCTAAGAGTATAAAGTATGTGCCAACATTTGTTGAAAGACATAATGTAATTGCTTCAAAGGCTAATATTACATTTGATTCTTCTAATGAAAACATTATGACTCAAAGTATTACTGAAGTTGATACTTCTGAATTTAAGACCGAAGGTAAATTATCTATTGATATACCACCTTTTACTTCTTATTATAAATTTGTAGTAGCTAAGAAAAAAGGAGATGATGTTGAATTAGTTTCTTTTGTAAATGCAGAAAATGTTATTTTAACATTTGGAGATGGTAAACAGAAATTGAAGTTTAATCATATCTCTAATAAAGATATTAATATGGGAGAAGGTGAAGTACTTTTTAAAATAAGTGAAGCTAATGCCAATACTATAAGAGGTATGAAAAATAACAAATTTTATATTAGTGTTAATAATGGCATTGATGAGAACATGATTCTGTCTGGTAAATTTAAAAAATAAACATGGTTTTAAATAGTAGAAATAATGCATTTGATTTTAGGTTTCCTAGAAAATTTGTTCCTCAAGAAGTTGCAGACAAATATAAGAAATATCTAAACAAAGTTCCAGGTAACTTATTGTCAGATCCTGTAGATTTTGTTAATTACAGTATTCAGGGTATTAATATACCTGGAGTTTCTTTTAATCCACTTACACAAGAGGATAATGACGGAACTACTAGATATCATAGAGGTGCTATTCCTATACAAAATGCAATCAACCGAGAGTTTACAGTAACTATGCAACTATTAGATGGTTTTATAAACTATTGGATCATGATGGATACTTTGTTATGGTATTATGCAAGATCCACTAAACAAGCATATATAGATCCATTAACTTTAAGGATTTTAGATTCTGAAGGTGCGTCAGTTGCCTACATGGAATTTACTGATTGTATCATGAATTCTATTAATGAATTAAGTTTAAACTTTGCAGAGAATGTGTCGTCATTTAATACATTTGAAGTAACCTTCTTTTATAATAAGTTAAATTTAAGATTAGAAGTAGAATAATAAAGATATATAATAAAGAAAGCCATATAACATATGAAAACATTTAACAAATACATAGTAGAAAATTCTATTACCGAGGAAGACGTAAAACTAGTGAGCGAAGGTTTACAAGAAGAATGGACTCCTGAATTAGAAGCAAGAATCGACGAAGCACTAGCTCAGTTTGAAGCTGAATATATGCAAGAAGATGGAACATATGATTTAGATAAGCTAAATGAAGAAATGACTAATGAAGGTTTCTTTGGTTCTATTATAGGTGGTCTTACTGGTTTTGCATTAGGTAAATCAGTTGGTAAAATGATTGCTAAGGTTTTAGGTATTCAAAAGGGTATCTTTTATGATTTATTAACTTCACGTTTAGTAGGTGCTGCATTAGGTGCTACTATGGGTAAAAGATTATAAATGAATTACTTAGCAGTAGATTTTTCTTTAAACTCCCCTGGAATTTGTATCTTTAATGATAAACGAAAAGATTATCATTTTATAAGTTACATAAAACCAAAAACAGGTACTAAGGCTGAACAGAAACTACAAGAGGAACTATCTTTATTAAAGGATGTTACTTTAGTTAGCCAACCTGACTTTACAAATAATGAATCTTTTTCAAGTGCAGAACTTCTTAAGATTAAGAGATATGATAAGATGGCAGATGATATAATCAATCTAGTCTTACAGAATTCTTTTGATGGTGATGGTTTTACAATAGCATTTGAAGGCACATCTTATGGTTCTAAAATGGGAACTAACAATATGATAGATATGGCCGCAGGTGCCGCTATCTTAAAACTTAAACTTCTCAAGACTCTTAATCCTGAAGATATTCTAACTGTGGCTCCAACCACTATTAAGAAATTTGTAAAAAAAGGTAACATGAAGAAACTTGAAATGTGGGATTGTTTTCTAGAAAATGAATACCTTAAGAAGTCTCCATTATTAAAGTACTCTCAGAATATTGTTGGTGGTAATTTAACTAAAATACCCAAACCAATGGATGATTTAGTAGATGCTTTTTATTTAGTAGTCTTAATGCATACTGAATTATGCATTGGTTGCGGCAGTAAAGAAGATGTATAAGATATATGCAATACCACTTTACATACAGAATTACCAACATTGAATTAAATAAGCACTACTATGGTGTTAGAAGTTCAAAAATAGAACCATCTAAGGATTTAGGTATTAAGTATTTTTCAAGTTCATGTGATTCAAATTTTATAAAAGACCAGAAGAACAACCCTCATTTGTATAAATATATTATAGTAAGTGTATTTAAAACAAGAAAGGAAGCGATAGATCAAGAAATTGTGTTACATGATAAATTCAATGTAGCAATAAATGAAAATTTCTATAATAGAGCAAAGGCAACATTAACATCATTTGATTGTACAGGTACTAAAAGAAATGATACTTCTAAATTGAAGATGTCTAATAGTAGAATTGGTAAAGAACCTTGGAATAAAGGAATTATTGATTGTTATAAGCCCGAAGTAATAAAGGCTATGAGTGATGCTAAGTTAGGAACTGAACCTATTAATAAAGGTAAAAAAGGTTTATGGAAACCTAACGAAGAACAAATAGCTAAATCATCTCAATCTATGAGAGGTAAGAAACATACCAAAGAAACTCTTGCTAAATTGTCTAAACCTCGAGGACCTCAGCCTAATATGAAAAAACCTAAAGCTAAGGTAACTTGTCCGCATTGTAATAAGATTGGTGGAGTTGGTTCAATGGGTAGATGGCATTTTGATAATTGTTTTAGGAAAACCAAATTTGGTGACGAAGCCCAAATCTTAGCTACAACCCTTAGAATACCTTAACATTTAAGGTTGCATACGTTGCAAACCTCCAAGCTAATCTATCTTTGGCTTAAAGACATTATTTATATGCAAGTTGCGTAAAACTGTTTCATATTATTTTAAAAAAAATAAAAAATAAGCCCAGATGAAACAAAAGAGAACTACTATATATAATAGGTATAATAACAAAAGTACAAATTAAATGTTAGTTACAACAGATTACCTTCGTTTATTAGGCATCCTACAAAAAATGGTGATAGCGAACCAGCTTACTGAAAAGCAAGCGTCAGAGTTACTTCACAAATCAGGACTGATTAAGTTAGAGGAGAATAAATGGAAGGAACCGTCTGGAGCTATCTTAACAATTAATTGAAACTATTTATTATTATACAATATAAAGAAACGAAAGAACATTAAAGTAATTTCAAGGTAAACAATTTAACAATTTAACAAACTAAACAATTTTAAAGACATGAGCGATTCATTTGACATTTTTAACTTGGGCGTAGAAGACGTAGAAACACACCAAGTACAAACAAGTAGTTCTTCTAACGAGATCTACAAACCAACAGCAGACGATGGTAAAGACGGAACTTACAAAGCACTAATACGTTTTGTACCTAATCCAGAAAACCCTCGTAATTCCCTAATCCAAAAATACGTACACTGGTTAACTAATTCTAGTGGTGATGGTAAATTGGTAGATTCTCCAGCAACAATCGGAGAAAAGTGTCCAATTGCAGATGTATTTTGGAGGTTGCGTAAATCAGATTCAGCAGTAGACCGTAAGTCTTCTGAGAAACTTAAAAGACGCCAACAATATTATTCTCTTATTAAGATCGTAAAAGATCCACAAAACCCAGAATTAGAAGGTACTTATAAAGTATTTAAATTCGGTTACAAAATCAAAGAGAAAATTGACGCAGAATTAAAGCCAGATTTTGGTGAGCCAACACAGGTATTTGACCTATTTGAAGGTAAGAACTTTGAGTTGATCATTACAAGACAAGGCGAATATAATAACTATGATAAGTCTAAATTTTCAGCAAGCCAATCAGCTATTGTTATGGGTGATTCTCCAGCAGAACGCGACAAAGAGAATATGACCTCTATCAAAGCTGAATTAGAAGCTGCTCCTTCATTGGCAGGATATGATTATCAAGCATGGGACGATTCAACAAGAACATTTGTAAATGATGTTTTAAGAATGTATCTTAATCCTGGTGATTCAATCGCTGAAATGACATCGAGTGCTCCTAAGAAAACAACTAAAACTGCAACAGCAGTGGCAGAGAAGCCAGTAGCAGCTACTTCAAATACAGAATCAACAGCAAGTGTATCATCAGATGACGATTTAGATTCTTTTTTGAATGACCTCGACATCTAATATACAACTTACTGAAGAGTTAAAGGATAAAATAAAATACGCACTTAAACAAGTCGTATCTCAAGTACATCCTGAACCTAATAAGAAACTACTAAAGGACATGCACGGGCGAATAACTTGTGCATGTCCCTATTGTGGTGATTCTCATAAAGACGATACCGCAAAACGTGGTAATATATTTTGGGACACTTTACAGTATCACTGCTATAATTGTAGTTATCATACGAACTTGTACTCTTTTCTAAAAGATCATGATGTAAAGATGAGTACTTCTGATGAATCATTCATGGTTATTGATTACATCAAACAGAATAAAATACAGGTCAATCCAGAATCTGTACTAAAGCATCAATCACTAGAACAAGTACATGATCTAGGAATTGAAATAGAAGATTTTAAAAAACACTTTAGAGCAAAGACTATAGAACCTGGAGATTGGATATGGTTTCAATTAAAGGACCGGCTTCTACATAATAGATCTGAAGATTTCCTATATTCTGACAAAGAATTTAGATTATGGATTCTTAATTTTAGTAATGATGGTAAAATCATAGGTGCACAGACACGTAGAATGAAAGGATATGGCCAAAGATACCTAACATATGATTTGCCTAAATTGTATGAAGAAATGGGCAAACCACTTGACATGTCAAACGAAGAACTAGTAAGTCTTACTAAAGTATCAACATTATTCGGTATCATGCAACTAAACTTTCAACGACCAATCACAATGTTCGAAGGACCATTAGATGCTAAATTCATGAATAACTCTTTAGCGCTAGCAACTGCCGGACGTTCCACTGATGATTTCGATGAGATCCCAACAGTTAGATACATGTTCGATAATGATACTACAGGTAAAAAAAAGATGGCAGAGAAGCTTAAGAAAGGTCGTCCAGTCTTTATGTGGTCAAAATTTCTTAAGGAAAATAAGTTAGATAAATATAATATTAAGGATCTAAATGATTTAATATTGAAGTGCTACGAGCTTAAAATCGATGCTCATAAGAAAATCGATCAGTATTTCACCACAAATCAATTAGACCTATGGTATGTTTAGAAGATATTAGTATTATGGTAGAAGATAATTTTGATGAATTTCAAAAGGATAGCGACAGGTTTAAGGGTATGAAACTTTTGATAGATTTCAAGCCATTAGATCTTAGTGTTAATTCCCCCGACATATCTTTCCCAAAACCAAAGTTTAAGAAAAGACAAATTATTTCTAAATTTATTAAGCCTAACCCGAACAAGAAATCACTATTTTAATATGAATAAAGAACAGATATTAGCGCTCGATCGTAAACTTAGTGGCCAAAGAACAGAATGGACTAATAATATAAAGAAATTAGCACAGAGTTTAAGAAATTTAAACTTAATGGAAGAAACCATTGCCGAAGTATTATCATCAAGACAATCTTTAGTAGAACAAATGTCTTATATTAATATGAAGGTTAAGGAACAAAAAGCTAAGGTAGCAATTAGATACAGAGAAGCTTATATTAGATACTATGAATACGATTACAAATTAGGAGAAAAGCAAAAAGAGAGGTTTATTGAAACTGATCTAGCAGATGAAAACATGGTACTGTCTCATTTAGAAAATCAAATAGAATTCTTTAGAGACTCGGTAAAAACCCTAGATAATATGGGATTTGCCATTCGTAATAGACTTGCATTAAAAGATCTATAACGAAGAATAAAAATGCTCTAACAATGTGGAGCTTAGTTTAACTGAAAACAAACAGTTGTTGCGTATTGATGTAGCAACAGAATTAGAATTGGAACAACTTAATATTTCTTTAAATAGAAGAATTGAGTCTTGGCGTTTTAATCCCTTAGTTAAAAAGGGACTATGGGACGGATATGTTTCATACATTAAAGATGATAAGTGGATTCCTGCCGGACTGTGGAGGGAAGTCATGGGTATATGTAAGGACTATAATTTTGAATTCAAATTAGAAGGCATAACCAATATCTTCGATACAAATATTAACCAAGAAAAATTTACACAATGGTCATTAGATTTCTTTGAGAAATCAGAAATTACACCAAGAGATTATCAAATAGAAGCAGCATTTAATATTCTAAAATTTAGAAGATGTTTAAGTGAACTTGCAACCTCAGCAGGTAAAACACTCATATCATTTTTAACAGTAGCTTATTTATTAGAAAAGCAAAAAGCAAAAAAGATATTATTTATTGTACCTAATGTATCATTAGTTGTACAGGCAAGTGAGGACTTTCTAGACTATAATTATAGGAACGCTGTAGATATTAAAGTACAACAAATATATGCTGGCCAAAAAATAAGACCTGGAAGAAACGTTGTAATAGGAACATATCAATCTCTAGTCAAAAAAGATAAAGCGTATTTTGCAGAATTTGATGCGGTAATAGTTGATGAAACACATAAAGCAAAATCAGCATCTATTAAGACAATATTACAAAAATGTTTAAATGCTGATTATAAATTTGGCTTATCAGGTACAATTCCAAAAGCAGGTACATTAGATAGATTAACTCTTATGGCATACACTGGACCATTGATTACCGAAATTAGCGCCAATTATTTACAAAACGAAGGGCACATTGCAGGGTGTAAAGTAAAAGTTATAAAAATGGATTATGCTCCACAATCAACTAAAGATGCATTCCATGAAATGTCACAGAACAGATATGAAAGCAAAGATGTTTATAAATTTGAACAAAATTATGTTATCAATTCGCCTGGCCGTCTCAACTTCATTTGCAGTATTATTTCCAGAGTACGAGGCAATGGCCTTGTTCTTTTCCACCGTATTGAACACGGTCAACGGATATATGAAAAGCTTAGACAAGAGAGCGATAAGTCGGTCTATTATGTTGATGGTGGAACCGATAAAGATATCAGAGAAGAACATAAGAAAAAGATGGAAGCGGGAGAAGAAATAGTTATTGTAGCATCATATGGTACATTTTCAACAGGTATATCAATTAAAAAAATCCACAACATATTCTTCACAGAGTCATTTAAATCAGAGGTTATCATTCGCCAATCAATAGGTAGGGGATTAAGACAACACAGTTCAAAGGATTCTGTAAATATCATAGATTTTGTAGATGATTTGAGTTCACCTGGATGGGACAACTACCTTATGCGACACTCAAAAGAGAGGCAACGTATATACAATGAACAGAAGTTTAAATTCGATATTAAAAATGTCGATTTTGAAGGAGATATATAATAAAATAATAACATATAAAAATAAAACCATATTATGCAAAAATTAAAATCTTTTGATCAATTTTCAACTGAGGTTAAAATTTCACAAACTAGACAAATAGAAGAAGACACTGTCGCAAAGAGAAGTGATTCAGCTGAATCATTTAAAAACTTACTTTCAGAATTTAAAGTTACTTCTATCAAAGAACTTACTGAAGAACAAAGAGTTGATTTCTTTACTAAATTAAGAGACACTGAAGTTAATGAAGCTGTTGAATTAATAGAAGAAGGAACAAGAGGACAAGTTGGTATTATCGATAAGAAAGGTAATATTACTTCAATTTATACCCACTATGATTCTTACCCAGAAAACGTATTACCAGTTATTAAGAAACATTATAAAAACGCAAAATCAGTTAAGGAACTAGTTGCTAAAGGAAATAGTTCAGGTATAGATGCTCTTGGTAAAATGAATTTCTATAATGATGGATCTCCAGTTATGAAAGGATCTATTGCAAATGTCAAAGGATATTTACAAGATGCTAGTGACGATGGAGGTGCTGAATTTGTTTATCTGTGGGATGAGGCAAACAAAGAATGGTTAATGTCAGATATTTATGCTAAAATGGAATTAGCTCCAGCATTTGAAAATTTATCAATTTCAGTAAACGAAGCTATCAAAGTAGAATATAAAAGAGATGCTAAAAAAGTATTAACTGTTTATAGAAACTTATTTGCTAAAAGATTAACAGATTTTGGAGCAATGTCCAATGTAGCAGTTTTAGGGTGTATTAAATACTTATTTGAAAATGCAATGGAAGATGCTAATTTCCACAGAGAAATGGTAATTTCAAAACATATTAAAGGATTTATTGGTTCATTTGAAGTTAAAATGCCAGGTTTAGGTAATTACTATATCAAAATAGGAGCTACGACAACTAAAAGAATATTAGATCAATATTATTCAGATATTGCAAATGCATCTGGATGGTCAGGAGTTGGTATTGTTGAAGGAACTGCACTTTATTTGGAAAGCATTAAACAAGAAGCAATGGGACAATCGTTAATCTCTGCATTTGATGTAGCATTTAACGAATCAGTAGTTAATGAAGCTAAGGAATTAGGACTTGGAGATAAAGGCGTAGATTATAATGACAACGTCGTAGAGATAATTGAAATTGGTAAATTTGACAAAGTAGCAAAAAGCTTTAAAAAGGAAATGAAAGCAGATGCTGAAGATTATGGATTTGAAAAAGGTGCAGGTGAATTTTACCTTACTAAAAACATTGAAACAGAAGAAGGTAACGTTGGTGATTTAGCAATATATCCAGTTAAATATGATATAACTAGTTATTGGGGATTAGATCCAGTAAAAGAGTCACTAGTTACTGAAGCTAAATTCAAAAAAGGACAATATATCAAATCTAAAAATGATAGTGATGATTTTGATGGAGATGTTTACGATAGAACTAACGACGTAGATGGATCTGAAATTCTTAAAAATTCATCATTTGAAATTTACGAAATAGGTAAAGATGAAGTTGTTCTTTGGAGTGATGCTGATGAAGTAGAATACTCTATAGATCCAGATGATCTTAAAAAACATTTTGTAAAAGAGTCAGTAGTTACTGAAGCTGAAGTTAGTTCTATTGAAGACTTTCAAGAATATGCAACAACTGTTTTACAAAAGGCATTTGGAGAAGAATTTGACAAAGAAAGAGCACAAAAAGTAATTGATGGTATTTTAGCTAAAGCTGATGGAGATTATGGTACTGCAGTTGGTATGTTAACATCTTCTTTGGGATCATAATAAAAACAAGATAAATATCTTATGAAAATATATAATAGTTTTAAAAGTTTTGTAACTGAATCACTACATGTTAATGTATATGAATCTCTTATCTTAGAAGGTGGAGCAGCAGGACATATGTCGCATCCATTTGATGAAAAGGATTTAACATTCGGAGACTTTAAAGAAATTATTGAGGCTGGACTTTCAGGAAACCTAAATTTTGAAGAGGTTGCAACTGAAAAGACAGATGGTCAAAATGTATTCGCAACAGTTCAAGACGGAGAGGTTAAATTTGCCAGAAATAAAGGTGAATTAAAGAATCCAATGGATCTTGCAACATTTAAAGAAAAGTTTGAAGGACATCCAAGTGCATTAGTACAAGATACTTTTCAATTTGCTGCAGAAGATTTAGCCGGATCCTTAAATAAATTATCCCCTAAAGATTTAGAAGTTTTTGATAACGGTAAAAACTGGATGAACATGGAGTTAATTTACTCTAAGAATCCAAATGTTATATATTATGATCGTGATGTTATTCAATTTCATGGTATAAAGAAAACTGATGGTGAAGGTAATATTATCGGAGATGATAACAAACCAGCAAGATCAATCGCGAAAGCAATGAAAGATCTTAAAGTTAATGTTGGTAAAACATTTACAGTTATCCCACCTCAGATTATTAAATTAGGAAAAGATTTAGATTTTGAAAAGAATAAAGGTAAGTTTATTAAACAAGTAGATATATTAAGAGATCGATATGGTTTAACAGACGCCGATCAAGTTTCAAGATATCATGAAATGTGGTGGAGAGAAACAATAGACACAAACTTTCCAGATCTAACACAAGATCATAAAGAGGGTTTATTATTAAGATGGGCTTATGCTGACAAGAAAACACTGAACTTAAGATCATTAGATAAAGAGTTAGGAAAAGATAAAGCATCTCTTATTAAGAAATTTGACAAAGAGGACGTTAAGAAGAAATATAAAGAAAACATTAGACCATTTGAGGATTTATTCTTGGAACTAGGTTCTATTATTCTTAAAAATGCTTCTAATTTCGTAGCTGCTAATCCAGCCGAAGAAATGCAAAGATTGCACAATCAAATAAGAACAGAAGCAGCAGGTATTAAAAAAACAGGGGGAGAAGCTCAAATTGCAAAAGTTGAAGCTGAACTTGCGAGACTTGATAGAATTGGAGGAATTGAATCTATTATACCAACAGAAGGCATTGTTTTCGTATACAAAGGAAAAACAATGAAACTAACTGGAACTTTTGCTGCAATTAATCAATTAATGGGAATTATTAAATACGGCAACTAACAATGGCATTACAAAATCTAAGAACATATTTTCAATCTACTAATATTAATGATTTCCAATCGTTAATTGATTTACCATGTGTTGTATCTGAAAAAATACAAGCATCTAGTTTTCACGTTAAGAAAACTAAAACAGGCTTTGAATACTACAAAAGTGGTTCCAAGCACCATATGGATAGAGTAGACAGGACAATGGTTAAGTATTATGAAAATGCTATTAATTATTTTGGGACTATTTTAAAAGAAATAAAAGATGACATGCCGTTGGATTGGAAGTTTGGATTCGATTATATGATTGACAACAAGACAATCGATATTGAATACGATACACTTCCTAAAAACAATTTAATATTAACACACGTACAAATATTAAATCCAAATAATACTACACAAATTAAGAAAGTAGTTAGAGATCCACAAGTATTAAATAAATGGGCAGATCAATTGGGCGTTCAGCGTCCTCCTATTGTTTTTCAGGGTAAACTACAATCTAATCAGAAAGATGATTTAATAAACCTATTACAATTATCAGATGCAGAATTCGATATAAAATTTAAAGATCAATCATTTACTAGATCTATTTACAACATATTCAATAATGGACTTAATAATCCAGCCTTAAATTCATCACTAGATAATGACATAGATGGATTAATAGTTAATTTTTACGAAGGTAAAAATCCAAAAAGTTTTAAACTAGAGCGATTTGATAGAAAACCAGCTGAAGATAGAAAACCATCTGACATGTATCAAATCTCAATACTAGATCTTGTTGAATTTATTACAGAATTTGATACATCATCGATTGTATTAAAAGAAGAAGATGCAGATCTAAGATATATTGAATTAATATCAAATTTGTTTAATGCTTATGTTGAAAAACATGCATCTAAATATATTGGCGCTAGTTTTGACTCTGCTGATTTTTCAGACAAAAAAGGATTTCAACTTAATAACTTGTTTATTAAGAATGAAAAAACAGTGTCATTGATACAAAATAAAGTTTTATCAGAATTATTTAAAATTACGCTTGGTAGTTTTAGAAAAAGAAGAAATAAAGAAACAGATATTATTAACAAGGACCTAATGTCACAGATCAATGAAATAGTTGACAACATAGAATCCTTAGTAATGGCAAAAACAAATGAAAGTGACGTCATGAATTTTAAATCATATTTATTAAATCAAAAACTACAATTTTCAGAATCACCAATAACTGAAGCACTAAAAGTAGATTACCCAGAACATGGTAAGAAATTAGTTAATATGTTTGTTGGTAGATTCCAGCCATTTACACTGGGCCATGCTAAAGTAGTTGAAACTATTCATAAGCAAAATGGACATCCAGTAGTAATCTTATTAGTAAAAGCTAAGAATAAGAAAAAAGAGGATGCATTTAAGAGACCTTATGATGAGGAGACTCAAGTTGAAATGATTAACAATCTAAAATCAAAATATCCAATTGAAGAAGTTTTTGTAATCCCCACTGGTGGTATTGACACTATGTTCAATGCAATGAGACCAAAATACGAACCAGTATTATGGGGAACTGGAAGTGATAGAATGAAAACATACGGATTTCAAGTAGATAAGCCAGAATATAGAGAAGATCTTGGCGTTAGAACTGATTTTGGATTATATGAGATTCCAAGAACTGGAAAAAACATATCTGCAACACAAGTAAGAAACGCAATGCTAGATGGTGATGAGAAACTATTTAAGAAGCTTACTCCAAAACCAATACATAATATGTATGCAGAATTAAAGTCAAAACTGGAAGACTCTATGGGAGTTGTAACAGAATCTGCTATTACAGAATTCAAAACATTTGACAACTTTATCAATAATATATAAATAAAATAAAACTAAAATGGCAAAAATATTTTACGTAAGAGAAAGATCTGGAGATTATACTCAGGTTAATTTTTTTAAAACAGAAAAAGAAGCATTAAGTTATGGCATATCTGAATGGCCAGATTTTGATATGTTCGGTGATGCAGAAGACGAAGACGATTCATATGACGTGGAAGAGGATGCATGGTGGGTTGGAGACTCAATAGACCTTAAAAAAGGAGTTTTATTTTCGTTTGAAGAAGGTATGGTTCATGTACAAGAAATGGACGAGGACTCAGCAAGAGAATATGTTAAAGACATTGGATCAGATGGCGCAGCTCTCTTCTTTGATAGTTTCAAAAAAGGTATGTACGGTTACTTAGGTAATGGTGCAGATGGAAGAGGTTACAAATGGGAATGGACAGGATCTGATATCAATGAATCTATAGAAGAAAGAAATATAATTGTTAAAAGAAAGTATACTGAAAACCATCCAGCTAAAACTGTTGGTAAAGCAGCTAAAATTAGAAATAGGGTATTAGAATCTATTAAAGATGGTAAGATTACTCGTGAAGAGTTTAATCAAATTGTTAGAGAAATGACAACAGATTCTACTAGATGGCTAAGAAGAAACTCAGGATACTTTAATGTTAACGAAGAGGGTATTTCACTTTCTAGAACAGGAAAAAGAATATTATCTTCAATTACAATAAACGAAGAACCAAAAACAACTAGATCATTATCAATGAAGATTAATGAAAAGGCATCAGCATTTAAACAAGCTAACGTTATGGCAGAAGAGATTTTTGGAGAATTTGGCATAGCCACATTGGCACATGATCAACTATCAAGAGTAATAGATATTAATAAAGCCGATAAATTATCAAAAAAATACGGTGAAGATAGTTTTATGTCACTAACAGAGTTAGATATGGAAGAACTTCTTAATAAAAACCCAAGACTAGTAAAAGAAAATAAAAACACAAATATGAAAACACAATTTATTTACGAATCATTTAGTTCATTCGTAGAATCCCTTAAAGAATCTAATAGCTCTTTAAATGAGGCATTCGGTTCACAGAAACTTGCCCAATTATTCATGAATAATGGAAAACTAGACAAACATTTAGCAAAGGCATTTTATGGTTCTACCAAAGTAGCAATGGATAAGGTACAAGATGAAGATATCATTAGTACTGATCCACAAACAGCTTACAAAGCAAAACAATCAAACACTATCGTTTTTTATATCTCTGATAATGAGAAGAATAACATGTATGCACCAGAAGATGCTGGTTATTACAATAAGACTATACCGGGTGGAGGTTATTTATTAGCAGTTACTTCTGGTGGTAATAAATTCTATGATCAAGTTTGGTCATCGAGTAGTAGATATAGTAGTAGAAAAAACAATGATAGAAATCTTAAAATAGTAGATAATAACCCAACAGATTCTATAGGTATTGGTAAAAAATACAAAGGATGGGATGCAACTGGACTTTACAACGTAAAGAGAATTGCAGAAGTTGCGGATAGAGCTATTGTTATTAATGTTGAGTTATTACAACAAAAGTATTCTACAACTAATAAAAGAGATGCTAGACAAGCTGCTAAATCAGGTGCTACTGCATTTAAGTCAGATAAAGATTTTAAAACTGAAAACAAGAACAGATACGAAACTATCTTACAGAATAAAGCCTCTAAATTACCTTTAGATAAAATGGTTGCAGATGCAATTGATGCTTTAGCTGACCAAATTAAAGTAGGTTTAGCTAAAGGTGAAAAAGGAAAATATGGAGATCTTATTATTGGAGTAACTACTAAAGGTAGAGAAGCTAAAATGAGAGATGCTTCTAATCATATGTCAAGTATATTAGACGATTATTCAAGATATGTTGATTATGTAAAATATGAAGAAGAGTCTGTTGATAAATACGGACAATCAGAATCTTGGTATGCTAAATCTATCAAAGAATATGCTAAAGCAATCAAGGACGGTGTTTCTAAAATAGAATCATTTAATTATGCTTGGTAAAGATCTTGACGAAAACATTGCCATGACCAATTTAACAGGTATGGGCCCAGTTGTTTTACCTGCAAATGGAACATTAGGTTCAGGCGATGTACCCGCAGGTGAAGGTGATGCAGAAGAAGAATATAAAAAAAGAAAACGTAAAATGAAACATCTAAAAACATTCGAAGCATTTACTTTTGATCATGAAGGAACAGATATTGTGAATCCATTTACTGATGAAACCGCAAGACAAGATGTTGATCCTAACGCATGGTATGGTAAAGATTATGCAAAATCAGATATCAAAAAGATAGTAGACGCTAGTGAAACTTTTATTGCTAAGTATACTGAATGGAAAGATATGCAACCATTAGATGTTGATGAAGACTTACATGCTAATTATGGTGATTATGTTAAACCATCGCTTGACGAATTAGCAAAAATAGTTAAGAAGCACGGATAATTGTTCGTAACTTTTATAAAATAATAAGCCAAACATTTTTTTGTTTGGCTTTTTTTTGTTATATTAGTAGTATACTAATGGAGGTTATTTACCTTCTAGATTAAATAAATACAAAATGAATAAAGAAAATTTAGAGGTATTACAGTTTATATATGATAGACTAGAGTGTGTGTATGAAGAAAACCCAAGATATGATTATATGACTGAGTTTAATAAAAT